>ERZ808054.127-NODE-127-length-98555-cov-20.472796_pt1 | contig 98555 bp, 86 predicted proteins | sample MGYA00380201_ERZ808054 | MGnify/ENA primary metagenome ERZ808054 (study PRJEB31490, sample SAMN06133419) | mouse gut metagenome | isolation source: Z5_2 | host: mice | place: China: Chengdu | collected 2015-05 ... | reverse complement strand
TGAATATGATCTCCGCACACTGCTCCATCTATAATCTGTACATCTTTATACCTGCACAGTGTTGAGATGATTTCCCTTACATCATTCCTTAATTTTCCATACAGCACTTTCTTCCGATACTTTGGAATGAATACGATATGATACTGGCATTTCCACCTTACATGTGATAAACTTTGATTGTCCATTTGGACCGCCTCCTTTGTTTTGAGATTGGCTTGCGATACCTCTCTCATTCTAACACAGGAGGCTTTCTTTTGTTATCCTGCACGCTTCTGCTTACTCCATTCGCCCCAGCATAGCTGGGGGATTAGGATTTTCATTTATTCTAGCCCGTAAGGACGGCGTTTGTCAACCGTTATTTTGCTGTCATGTCACAGCAACTTCCCTGCTTCTGTGTGCCTTCCCTGTTTCTCCAGAAGCCTGACCGGACTTTTGCAGCACACCGCCGTAACCGAATGCTTCTCCTGCCGTTTTTGCCTGCATCCCTCTTCTTTATATCTTTGTCCTGCGGTATTTCTCCGCATCCCAGTTAAGCAGTTCTTCCTCCTGTGCATCACTTAAATACTGCATTCTCCGGCCTCTGTTGCCATACTGCACTCTGGCGGCGAAGCTCATCACATTCTCGATCTCCTGCGCCTTCTTCACACTCTCCGCCAGTATATAGAAATGCCCTTCATAATACACAAGTGTCGGCAAACCATGCGCCTGCATAAAACCCAGAATATCCTGCCTGTCATAATCCTTCTTTAGCCAGAGCAGCTTCTTGCCTGCGTAGACTACGCAGTCCGGGCAAAAAGCATGTTCCCACATCCCCTGCTCCACAAGACTGCTGCCTGCGTATTCCTGCGACAGATAACGGTTTTCCGACAGATAGACAATATTCCCCGCCAGCGCCTTAATCTCTCCGATCACCCTGTAAAGTTCCGTTGCCGCGCGGCATGCACTGTTATCCAGATCCAAATACTCTGCGATCTTTGCCAACACCTGCTCTGTCTTCTCGATCACCGTATCCCCGTCGTCCCCGCTGACCACCAGTCCGTGATTCTGTAAAAAGACGACCGTCCCGTCCGCTCCCTGCGCTTCTTTCGCACGATAGATCTTGTCATAAGCCTCCGCCAGCGCAGCACCCGGCTTCCTGTAAGGCACAAAGACAGCTTTCGGAAAAAGTTCATGCACAATCTCCTCCGCATCTTCCCGCGCCGTCAGGATATTCACAAGCAGCGGGTGGGAATGCAGCGTATACTTTCCGGTAATCGCATGAAGGAATGTCTCGATAGAAGCGCGTCCTCCCTCGATCTGCGCCTCTTTCAGAAGCTGATTCCCCCTCTCCTCCGTAAATACATCCTCCGCAAAGGGTTCCACATATTCTCTGAAATATTCCACGATCTTCCTGTAATCCACCCTGGAATATCCCACCTGCTCACTCACATCCGCCAGCTGGAATCCGGAACTTTTAACAAGCATGATATGATCGTCAAGTTTCACGGAAGTATTGCCGCCTCCCGCCTGTGCCAGGTCGTTGCGCATTCCTGCGTATTTTGATATTTTGATAAAATCCTGCATGATTCTCCACCTTTCATCCTCAATCTGTTCATCATCTTTTTGACAGCACCTGTATCATCAATCCTGAATACATCATAGAATTTATGGCTTCTATTATTTATTGTATCAATCTTCCGCTGTTACAGCCAGCCCTATTTTAAATATTATAAAAAATCATGGTAGAATTTTTGAACAACATCAGATATAATAAAAATACGGGAAAATGTAACTGATTGTGAACAGGAGACATTTATGCTGAAATTAGAAATAAAAATGGATGAAGAAAAAATACGTGCAGAAAAGAAATATAGTGTGGAAAGTATTTACCAGGCATTACAGCAGGCCTTTTCCAAATATAAATTCAACCAGATGCAGGATGCTGACGGGACGATGTCTTTTACAGGAAATGGTAATCCAAAGGATTACGGCGCTTTTGGTAATATTATCACTTCTTTGCGTGAAAAGACATGGTTTATGGACTATGTGACAAAATGGGTGTGGTACAACAGCGACGATGGAGAAAATGAAAATGACTATACAATAGAAGACGTTTTGTACCATTATACTAAAAGATTAAGTGTGGCTTAATGACAAAAAGAGAAACAAGACATATCAAAGCAGTATATTTTGATCTTTGCATAAAAGATTTAAGAGAATATTTTTCAGAAACAAACCCAAATGGTGCATATGGAAAAATACGGGATTTCCTTCTGAATAGAAATTTTACTCATGAACAGTATTCAGGATATCATTCCAACTATAAAACAACCGATTTGGAGATTTTTGATTTAATACGGGAAATGAGTCGTGAATTACCATGGCTTCCTTTTTGTTTGAATCATTTCGAAGTCACAAATATAGGTGTAAACCATGATTTAATGCAACTGTTTGAAGAATCTGTACCCGAACCTGAAGCATTATAAAAACGGGCTTATATCATTTTAAGATTCGTCTCGCAATTTCAGATATGCAGTGCAGTCACTGGTCCCATAAAAAAGACTGCCAACACCGGTCATACAACCCGATACGGCAGTCTCTCTTTCCCCAAATTATAATTCTAATCCCTTGATCTATTCTTTAACCCTAAACACAAATTGATATGCACGGTAATCTCCCATCTCCACCGGAATCGGGATTCCCGCCTGCATCAGCGCAGAACCGCAGTAGCACTTACCGCTTGCCGCCTCCTCATAGACGGCATCCGGCAGAAGTTCTTTCAGCCGTACATAATTCACGGTCATATTGCCGTGATTCTCCAAAATCACCACATGCAGCAGGATTTGCTTCCTGTCCGCTGACACAAACATCCATGCCGCACAGGCATCCTCAAAAGGATTTGAAAGACGATAATAATCTCCCGTGCTGATCAACGGCTCAAACTCCTTATACTGCCTGATCTGCTCTCTGATCTCCCCTTTCTCTTCCGCACTCAGCCTGCTTAAGGACAACTCATAGCCGAAAGCCCCCGTCATAGCCACAATGCCTCTCGTGCGCAGGCTTGTGATCCTGCCTGTCTGATGGTTGGGCACCGCCGACACATGAGCGCTGACCGTAGACATCGGATAGAAGAAAGAGGTCCCGTACTGAATCCGCAGCCTGTCCAGCGCATCTGTATTATCACTGCACCAGATCTGCGGCGTATAATACATCATTCCGGCGTCAAACCGGCCCCCGCCGCCGCTGCAGCCCTCGATCATCAGCTTCGGATACCTGGCCAGAAGCTTCTCCATGAAATCATACAGACCAGTCACAAAATCATAGGACACCCTGCCCTGTCTGTTCTCCACGGAATAGAAATCCGTAACGCTCCGGTTCATATCCCATTTAATGTACTCGATATTGCCCTGGTCCAGCACTCTGCAGATCTGATCGAAAATATGCTCCCGCACATCCTCCCTGGAAAAATCAAGCACCAGCTGATTCCTGCCTCTGGCCGGATTCCTGCCCGGATTCTGCATCGCCCAGTCCGGATGCTCCCTGTACAGATCGCTGTCCTCGGAGATCATTTCCGGCTCGATCCAGATACCGAACTTGACACCTTCCGCGTTGACCCTGCGCACCAGCTCGCCAAGGCTGCAACCCAGCTTCTTTTCATTGACCTGCCAGTCTCCAAGGCCGCTGTTGTCGTCCTCGCGTTTGCCGAACCATCCGTCGTCCATCACGACCATGTCGATACCCAGTCCGGCCGCTTCCCTTGCCAGCTCCACGATCGTCTCCCCGGTAAAGTTAAAGTAAGCCGCCTCCCAGCTGTTCACCAGCACCGGCCGGGGCACAAATCCCGTCTCGCTGCTGCCATTTCCCTGTATTCCTGTTGTGCGCCTGCTGCGCGCTCCGTTGCATATATGATTTCTGATACAACGATGATATTTCACCGACAGATCCCCAAATCCTCTGTCGCTGTAACACATAATCGTCTCCGGAATCTCAAGCGTCTGTCCGGATTCCAGCGGATAATGAAAAAGATCACTCTGCAGTCCCATCAGCACACGCGTCTGGTCAAACTGATCCTGCTCCGCCTCACAGAGAAAATTCCCGCTGTAGACAAAAACCATACCGTAGCAGTCCCCGGTATTCTCCGTGGTGTTCTTCTCTGCCACGATAACCGCCGGATTATACTGATGGCTGGAAGTACCTCTGCGGCTTCCGATACTGTGGCTTCCATGCCCGATCCTTATCCTCTGCAGATTCCTTTCCATCGTATGTCTTCCGTAGAAACTGAGCAGGTCATACTGTCCCGTGATAAAATCCAGACAAGCCGAGGCCGCCTTCTCCACAACCACACACGCTGTGCCGTAATTGGTGATCTTCACGCTTCTTGTAATGATATCCTCGTCTTCCAGCACGCCGTACAACAACTGCACGCGCACCCTGCTCACGTTATCCTCCAGCACGATCTTAAGCGTCTGTGCTTCCTTCTCCCCGGCATACACCGCCGGCAGTCCCTCAAGTTCATACTTGCCTTCCCGAATCTCATATCCGGCATACCGCAGATCACAACACTCCGATTCGTCATGACCACGCAGTACTAACGCACTGTTTCTGTAATCTCCTGTTCCCAAAGTCGGATATTCCTGTGGCAGAACGTCCATGGAATAAGTCCTGTTGTTCCCCACATCATTCGGATTTCCCGAAAACCCCCTGTCATAATAAGTCAAGAGATAATCCATATCGCCGGACACCTTCGTCCCATAATACAGATGCAAAAGAAACCCGAAATCATCTACCTTCATCTGGTAGGTCGTCTGCTTTGTCTGTAATGTGAAGATCCGCTTTTCCTCTTGAAATAGAATTGCCATACGCCGCACCAACCTTTTTCTTATATTTACTGTTTTTCGTTTTTCTTCAAGTATTTTATGAGATACAATATACTTGAAGCAAGCCATAAGGCTGCTCCAAGTATACCATAATTTTACATTTTATTCACTTTGTTTTTACTTAACCGCTCCGTTCACAACGCCGTTCAGGATCTGCTTCTGACATACGATGTAGAAGATCAGGATCGGAACCAGCGAAAGCAGATAAGACGCAAACGCCAGGTTATAATTCGTACCGAACTGCGACTGGAAGTTAAGCTGTGCCAGAGGCAGCGTATTCTGTCCGGAACCTGCCATGATAATAAGCGGTGTCATAACGTCGTTCCAAACCGCCAGCGCCGTAAGTACTGCCACCGTTGCATGCATGGGCCTCATGATCGGAAAGATGATCTTCCAGTAGGTTCTCCAGGTCGAAGCGCCGTCCACCTTCGCCGCCTCCTCCAGCGCCATCGGGATATTTACCAGATAACCAGAGTAGAGCAGTACATTCATCGGCATGTAGAACACCACATACAGCACGATCACGCCGAACCAGTTAGCCAGTCCCAGCTCTGCCGTCTGTTTTGCCAGAGGCATCATCAGGATCGCAAAGGGCACGAACATACCGCTGACGATGAACAGATACACGAAGCTGTAGAACTTGCTGTGAGCCTTGTTACGTCCCAGCGCATAACCCATCAGGGAATGAACCGCGATGGACAGTCCCACGGTCGCTGCCGTGATCAGTAAGCTGTTGCTTAAGGAACGCCAGAAATTTGTGATCTCCATGGCTTCCCTGAAATTGTTCAGGCTCCATGCCTTGGGCAGCGACAGGATGCCGCTGATACTGTTTGTCATTTCCGAGGGCTGTTTGAATGCAATAACTATCGTCATGTACAACGGCAGGATGATCGTGGAAAGCCCAAGGATCAGGACAATCATCGCTGTTTTGTTTGTTTTCTTTATTGTCATAACTGCTCCTCCTTTTTACCGGAAAATTTCATCTGCGCCACGGAAACCGCCACGATCACGATGAAGAATACAACCGCGTTCGCGCTCTGGAAGCCGAACTGTCCGCCCGACATACCGTTGTTGTAGATCAGGTAGGAAATAGACTCCGTACTCTGCGCCGGGCCGCCCTTGGTCAAAGCCATGATCTGATCAAACACCATCAGGAAGTTCTTCACGCACAGAACCATGTTGATGGAGAAAAAGGGAATGATCAGCGGGAAAGTCAGGTATTTAAACTGCTTCCAGCCTGTCGCACCGTCGAGGCCGCCTGCCTCATACACATCTTCCGGCACCGTCTGCAGGCCGGAGATATAGATGATCGTATTCATGGCGATCGCCTGCCATGCACAGACAACCATGATACCGATCCACGCCGCACCCGGATTGGACAGGATGGAGGTGCGCAGCGCATCGATCCCGATCATGTCCGCCAGAGCCGGCAGAATATAAGTAAAGAAGTAATTGAAAATGTAACCTACAACCAGCGCACCCAGGATATTGGGTAAAAAGTACGCGCCGCGGAAAAAGCTCTTGGCCTTGATGGAGCTGTTAAGCGCCAGCGCCAGCAGCAGGCTTAAAACATTAACCACAACGGTCGTTACGATCGACAGCTTAAACGTAAACCAGTAGGACTTGCCCACACGAACATCCGAAAACAGATCGATATAGTTTCTAAAGCCTACCCAGTCATACTTTCCGAAGCCCCTGAAATTCGTAAAACTGTATATCACACCGCGGATCAACGGAATGGTATTGAAGCAGATAAACAGGGCAAGAATCGGAATGGTGATCAATAAAAATGTTGTTTTTCTCTCATTTTTTCCTAATTTCATTATGCATGCTCTCCTTTCTCACTAATTCGCGGTCAATTCGCGTTTCCGTGCTGCTTTTCATAATCCTGTACCAGCCGGATGATATCCCTGTTGTACCGCAGCCAGTCCTTATCAAACTTCTCCAGGAAAGCGTCCACATCCTGATTTAACAGGAAAGTCTGAATCTGCGCATCCACTGCCATCTCTGACGGATAATAGTGATCCTGATAGTCCGTCATATTGCCGGATGTGATATAATCTGTCATGCCGTCCAGAATGGAAGGAAGCGTGAAGTCTCCGTCCTTACAGGGGATAGCTGTCTGCGCGTCAATGTACTTCTGGATGTTCTCATCTTCATAAAGGAAATCCAGCACCTCATAGACCGCTTCCTTATTCTTGCATCCTGCCGTCACGCAGAACTGCAGGTCAATACCGGAATTCAGGGTATTGCCGTCCGCCGCGTCATTGGCCGGCATAACGAAAGAATCCAGATTTAAGTCCGGGTTCACGGACAGAATCTGCGGAGCCGCATAGCTTCCGATCGGATACATGGCGGATTCGCCTCTTGCAAACGCCGTACATGCGTCATTATAGCCATACGCAAACGGATCTTCCGGTCCGTACTGCAGCAGTTCCAGATATTTCTCGGATACTTCCCGGTACTCTTTGGCAAATGTGGTCTCCCCGCGGTTTACCTGCTTGGATGCATCCGCCGGAGCCAGATCTACCGCCATCGCATTCCACGGTGCAAGGCAGGTCCAGGTATCCTTGAAACCGAAATAGAAAGGCTGGATCCCTTCTCCCTGAATGGTGTCACACAAAGTAAGTAATTCGTCCCAGGTTGTCGGGATCGTCCAGCCATGCTCCTCGAACATATCCCTGTTGTACAAAATTCCTGCCGCGTTGGCCACGTAAGGCACTGCATAAGTTCCCTCAATGGGCACAAACTTAAGCGCCTCGTCGATTTCCAGATATCCCTGATTGATATTCGCAAGTCCTTCATAATCAGAAATATCCTCCAGGATCTGCGCATCCATGAAATAAGAATAGTTGATGTCTCCGCCGATTCCTATGATGTCGGGATAATCCTCTCTGATGAATCTCGTCTTTAAGATCGTCATCGCATCATTGGGAGAACTGATCTTTAAACGGATGTCATCGTGTGTTGCGTTGAATTCCTCTTCCACAGCAGTGAAATAGTTGGCCGCCTCAGGCTTGTACTGAACGATCTCAACTTCAACCTTACCATCGCCAGCCGAGTTTCCACATCCCCCGGCAACCGCCATTGCAGCAACACTGCAAACCGCCGCGCCAAGGTATTTTACTTTCCTCCTTAACATAGCATATCTCCTTCCCTGATTTGATATTTGCATTGTAATATACCATTTTGCTATCCATAAATAGCCTTATTTTATATGTTATATACCTTAATGCTGTTTTTATGCCAATTAATTGAAGTTTAGTAGCATTTTGGTATATAATCAGGTTAAGAAACAGTTCAGATTACTTTTTACCGTAATCCCTATAAGCTGAATATTGATGTTACCCTGAATAACGTCCACAGATGAGCGGAGCATGACTCCCCGGAACGGAGGAATGTATGAGTGAAGTGATCTTCTCAGTTTTTCCCAGTGAAAATTTTGTCGATCTCGGTCTATACCAGTTCGGATGGGAGCAGTGCGATCCCTCCCACTCCTTCGGCCCTGCTGCCAGAAACCATTATCTCTTCCATTACTGCCTGTCCGGCACCGGCACGCTGATTGCCGAGAACACATCGGGCAAATCCGTCAATTATCAGATAAAAAGCGGCCAGGGATTCATGATCTTTCCCCATCAGGTCTGCACCTACATAGCGGATCATGAGATCCCGTGGGAATATGTCTGGATTGAATTCGACGGACTGCGCGCCAAGGAAGCCGTGGAGCTGACCGGCTTAAGCCCAAGCCAGCCTGTCTACAGAGCGCGCTATAAAGACATCGCAGATACGATGAAATCAGAAATGCTTTATATCGTCAACCATAAGAATGAGTCCCCCTTCCACCTGATCGGGCACCTCTTTCTCTTTATTGACAGTTTTATACGTTCCGCTTCCTCCTCTGAGGTCAGCAGAGGAAACAGCCTGCGTGATTTCTACATCAAAGAGGCTATTTCCTTCATCGAGCAGAACTTCCAGAACGATATCTCCGTGGAGGATATCGCGGCCGCCTGCGGCCTGAACAGAAGCTATTTCGGCAAGATCTTCCATGAAAATATGGGAAAGTCGCCCCAGGATTTCCTGATCTCCTACCGCATGTCCAAGGCCACCGAGCTGTTGCGGCTCACCGACCTGTCCATTGCGGATACCGGAAATGCAGTGGGCTATCCGAACCAGCTGCATTTTTCCAGAGCGTTTAAGAATGTGTATGGGATCTCGCCAAGACAGTGGCGCAATGAGCATGTAGCGAAGTAGCGATGGAATAATATTAAAAAAGCATGATTATTTTTGGATGGGCGGTGTATCCATCATCTCAGGTACTCTTTTCAGAGTGCGTCGGGAACCATTTCCGACCTCAAAAATAATCATGCTCATTACTAACATATTCTTTTATACTTAATAATATACTATTCCTGCCCCACATTGTCAACCGAGAATGCCTTAATTCTTCCGCTATGTAACCGCCTTGTAATTTTTGCTTCCTGTACATCATGCATAGTAGAAACATAAAGATATTCTTTTTCTGCATCCAGCTTTACTCCAATTAAAACATTATCAGCATATCTTTTAATAAGTTCTATACTTAACCCTTGTTCATTAGGATTCACTCCAATATAATCAGGTTCTAATATGATATCTGGTATATAGTCAATATACCTCAAACAATTAAAATGTTTTCGCTTAACCATATGTGACGGCAAACCTTTCGATCTATATATTTCAAAATCCTTTATATCTATCCCTAATAATTCATTAAATTTTAAATTATATTTTCCTACTCTTAACAGTTCTTCTCTTTCTTTCATTACAGATATCCTTGTCATTTTAATACAAAATATTCTACCAAAATAATATACTGTTCTATCATTTCGATATTTATAATTTAATTTTTCCGGAATTTTCTCACAACATCCTGTCCAAAGATACGCTCTGCCGGAATCTGTCTTTAAACTACTTCATAGAGCACTTGAACAAAAGCTGTTTCGGCAAATCTTTCATAAAATACTGCGAAACGATGTTATGATCACTTTACATATTTTTGTGTAAAAACTGCTGTCGAACAAATGACCATGACAAGACCCGCCACAACCATGATAACCGCCCCTTGCAACTCTCCCGTTAATGACATAAACGGGCCAAACAGCCAGGCATTCAACGCAGTTGACCACAACAGATTATTCGTCAGGTGCATAAGTATGGGTATGTAAATATTTTCCGTATGATAATAAAAGTAACCGAATACAAGCCCTGAAATAAAAGTATGCAGCATCATCAGGGGACTTAAATGCATCACCGCAAAAAGCACAGCCGATATGATAATTGCAGACGCCGCTCTATCATATGGCCGGCATAGATTCAAAAGAATTCCTCTGAAAAATAATTCTTCCACGACCGCACCTGCCACGCTAAGGACAATATACAAAAGTGAGATACTCACATCATCTGTCTGTACTTGTGCCATTTCCTCCATTGCCCCGCTCAGCATAAACTGTAATGCAGAGATCATATTAAAAAATGACAGACCAATTCCGGACAGTAACGCCAGCAGGATGATCTGCATCCGCGGTTTTTCCTCGGGCACAAAACAGATATAATGATTCTTTCTGTTCATGCAGAAAACCAGAATACCCACGATCAATATGGACAAAATCCTGGTGATATCTGCATTGCGGAACAGAATCGAAAAAAATTGCAGAGACAGGAACCATATGCAGATTAAACCGATGCATTTTAACAATGCTTTTGTTTTCATATTGTTCCTCCCTCGTATAGCAATAAAAATATATTGTATTCTGATGTTATATTTTATCGTATTGTATTTATCTATAATAACACTCTTTTCAGGTGAAATCAATCCAGCTCACCGACCTGTCCATCACGGATACCGGAAATGCAGCAACCCCTGCCAATCTATCCCTAGACCGCTTCATAGTGCACAAGCTCTCCATCCGTCATTTTCCACACTGCATCCGATATGGCTGCGATCTCATTATCATGGGTTACCACGATGATGCAGTAGCCCAGCTCATGGGCAAGACGCCTGAAAATGGAAATGATATTCTTTGTATTCTCCTCGTCCAGATTTCCGGTAGGTTCATCCGCCAGCAGGATCCTTGCCCCACTGGACAGGCTGCGGGCAATAGCCACCCGCTGCTGTTCCCCGCCGGACAGGTTTGCCGGATAACGCTTGAACTTTTCTTCTGCAAGTCCCACGAGCTTCAGATTAGCTTTCGCCTCTCTGGCTGCCTCTTTTCCGGACGTCCCATTCAGTTCCAAAGGAAACATGGCATTCTCTAACACCGTCAGCCGCGGAAACAGCTGGAAAGACTGGAAGATCACAGCCACTTCCCTGCGCCGCCACAGATCCCTGTCCATCCCCAGCATATCCTGTCCGTCCATCCGGATCGTCCCAGACGTTGGCATGTCCAACCCTGCCAGGATGGACAGGAACGTAGTCTTTCCGGAACCAGAAGGCCCGATGACCGCCGCCATCTCTCCGCTGGAAAAGCGGCAGTTCACATCCTTCAGGACCTCCCTGTCCGCTTTCTTATATTGATAAGAAATATGTTCCAAAGTCAATGTATCCATAAGGTTTCTTACTCCTCTCTCTTTCTCCTGCACATCCACTACTCCTTATCCTGCAAAAGCTCCAACGGCCTGCCTCCGGTGATCATGACCGCCCCGACCACAGTCCCAACCAGGCATCCAGACAGATAGCATCCTGCCGCCAATGGCATGGCGGACAATCCGCTTTCTGTCAAAATTGCTGTCCCGGCAGCGCCAAGCAGGAGGCCCGCCGCATCTACCGCCAGAAGCTCCAGCGAAAGAACCAGCCTTGTCGTAAAGGCGCCTACGCCAAGCACGCGCAGCACTGCCGCCTCCCGCCGTCTCTGGAACAGGAACAGGCCAGACAGCCCGACGGCTGCCAGAAAGGCCACCGCATTGGCCAGCGGGTACAGGATTTTCATGAAAGATATATTCTTTTCCAATGGTTCCACTGCCTGCTTCAATTCCCCGTCCAAGATCAGAAGGGAAAGCTCCTGCATGCCTGCCCCGGGAGCTTCTATAATCTGCCCGGCCTTCTCCCGGAATGCCTCCAGCTCCCGGTTCTTCTCCGGGTCAAGCGTAAACTGTACTGTCCCATAATAAAGGAGCTCCCTTTCCAGTTGTCTTAAGACCGACATCGGCAGCAGGGGGACATCAGTTCCCACCACAGACAGTGACATGGTCTTATACCAGCCTCCGATCTCCACTGGCACTACAGTTCCCGCAATCTTAACACAGAACTCTTCTTCCAGGTCAGCTTCCCACCGTGCCCACAATTCCTCCGGCAGAATCACCACTGGTTTATCCCAAGACGAGCCACGTCTGTTGTTTACCTCATATTCTTTTCCAAACAGCTCAGCCCCGTATCCATCCCTGTAATGAATTTCCATACTGTCCCAAACCCCGGAAGCAGAATACTGTTCCACATCATCTATCCCTGCAAAGGACATTGTCTCCCTCTCTTCCTCCTCCAGCTTGCCAAGTTCCCCTTCTGCCCCTGCCACCAGGAAAGCGTTCAGAATCTGTCCGGTAGCAAGAAGTCCCTGCACCGTTCCTTCTTTAACATATGCCCCGCCGTGTCCCAATGTAGATACCTCCGGATTCTTCTTTCCGACATCCGCTTCCACAATGGTAGTGCGGTACAGACCGTCCACTTCCTCCTCTCCGTCCCGGATGGACTCCCGCAGGCAACAGGAAGCGGTGACAAAGACCGCAGCCACCAGCAGAGCGCACACAGACCGCAGGGAAAAACGCCCCAGATGCCGCCCCATGAACCTGAGCGCTGCCACCACCGGCATCCTGGGGACTGCAGCTCTCATATCGTCCTGTAATGCATCTGCTTCTTCCATCCGGCGAGCTGCCCGCTCCATGAAAACGTCCGGTTTCCCGTTTTCTTCCTTCTCCTCAGGATCGTAAAGCTTTCCGACTGCTTCCGGCCTTTTGCCAGTATCTGCATTCATACACCTTTTTTGTCTTCCTGCCGCACCGCCTTGCAGGATCTCCAGCACCGGCCTCTGGGCATAGGCTAGATTCCATCCTGACAGGATCACAGCAAGCAACAGCCATATCGACAGGCAGATCACTCCAAACCAAAACAGAGGAAGCTCCGCCCTGCCGCCTCCCTCCACTGCCGCAAGCGTTTTCCCGGCTTGCTCCAAGCCAAATTGCCAGCCCAGGACACCTCCTGCCAGAATCCCCGCCGCTCCAAATGCCATCAGGGGCAGACAGGCGCAGAATGCGGTTTTCTGTGCCGGGACGCCGACAGCACGGGCTATGGCAGTCTCCTTCTTCCGCTGCCATGTATACAAAAACGCCACCGTCACAAGAATCAGCGCCAGCACGGCCAGAAAAAGCATAAAACTGTAAAAGGTACCCTGCCGAATCTCTTTTGCCGACATCCAGAAAGCATCCCAGTTGTTTTCCACAAAATTGACAGAAATGCCAAGCGGCTCCAGCTTTTGCGTCATTTCCGCCAGAAACGCCTCCTTGTCCACCGGATCTTTCAGTACAAAGCTGAAGCAATTATACAGGATATCGCCGTCTTCCACATAATGCCCAGGCATGCAGCTGGCCGGAAGATAGGTCTCTGCAGTATCATAATAAGTCAGTGAGATCCAGCCCGGATCGTTTGCCAGGCCACCGTAAAGATTCCCGTAGATTCCCACGATCTCCAGTGTCACTTCCGTCTTGTCATCCGTCTCCCATGTGTCGTCAGTGCTTAACGAATATCCTCCGTGAGCAGCTTCTTTATCCTGCAGCGTCAGCGTCAGCGTTTCCCCCACACCGAGCCCCCTTATCTCGGCGAACCGTTTCATGACTACGCATACCATCCGTCCCTCTTCCTGGTCCTGCCTGTTCAGCCACCGCCCTTCTTCCAGATAAAAAAACTTAGTGCTCTCCTGCGCCCAGGGCATGGAACTCATGTCAGCCGTAGTGATCGCCACCATGGCATGGCGGTTCCTCTCCTGTAACGCTGCATCCTCACTCATGTACTTTTCGGGTATCTCCCCATCCGGCTCTCCTTCCAGAAACCACACCCCTTCTTCCAAAGGCCTTATTCCGACAGTCATCCTATCGCCATACTGGTTCATGCTGGCAAACGGATCCAGAAATACCCTGATGAGATAGGTCTTCCCTTCCTCCATCCTGGGGACTGATGCTCCCGCCTGCAGAATGATCGTTAATCCCGGTTCCGTATATTCCGGATATCCATAAACCCCTTCCTTCACCCGGAGATAATACATCCTGGTCTTAAGCTTGCCGGCAATTTCCTCATCCACCTCCGCCTCTACTTCCGCCCAGACCATGAATTCATTGATATTTATGCCGTATTTCGAATACCAATCATAATAGATTCCTCCATCCACGTCCGCATTATAGATATCGGAAAGGATAGCAATACAGGAACGATTAATATCCACAAACTCCACGTAAGGGCTCTCCTCCACAAGTGGGACTCCCTCTGTGACAATACCGTCCGCCGAAGACAACGTTCCGATCTGCTGATACTCTTGAGCGATCCGGTCAATCTCCCGGCTCACCGCAAGATACTCCACGGCCCGCAGCATGAACCCAAAAGATGCCGTAACAATGAGAATCATCAGCAGTAACAGGCTCCCTTTTCTCCGTATGACTGATTTCCAGAATAATTTTGCTACCATATATGACCTGCTTTCTCTTTTTTCTATATACTTTCTCTGTGCTCCGCCCTGCCAATCTGAAATTCAAAGAAATGATTCTGTCTGTCATACACACGCCTGTATTCCTGCATGACCCGCTCTACGGTATCCTGATCCACCGGCTTTAACAGGAAGTCCATCGGTCTGTTTTGAAAAAGAGACATGGCATAGCCCTGTTCTGAAGACATATATACGATCTGCGTGACCTCATTTAAAATATCCTGCCTCAGCTTCTGTCCCACCGATACGCCATCTGCCCCACCCAGCTTAATATCAAAAAAAAGAAGATCAAGCGGAGGCTCCTTTTCCATAAATTCCAGATATGCCTCTCCCGAAAGAAATATCTCCGTGACAATAACATTTCCTGTTTTCCGCGCATAAACCGCAAGATATCCTTCCATCTGTCCACAAAAAGCCTCGTCGTCGTCACATATACCAATCCTGTACACTATACTCTCCTGTATCTTTCCTTCAAAATGATCCATCTGCCCCGGGTTGATCCTTCTCTGCGGATATACTTCTTTTCTTTTAAAGAACGGAGCGCCCGCTCTACGGATGGCTTTGAGATTCCTGTTGCAGCAGCAATTTTAGAAGCTGACAGAGCAGGCATTTTGGATATAACCTGTAAGACATATATTTCATTCTGTGTAAGACTCCCATCATTACCATCATTATTACCATCATTACCATCATCACCATTATCATAAGGATCCATTTGAAGGGTAAGAACAATGCGGTCAGGATCGACTGTTTCAACGTAAGAAGGCTCCTTAAATCCATTTTCTGCCCAGATATGGTATACGTCACAGATTCCTGTACCGGAACGTTCGCCCACATTGATCAGTGCAAACATATTAAAAATTCTTCCATTTCGTGCATCACTGATACCACCGGCAATCGCTTCATCAATACCGATACGAAATGTGCCCGGATTTGCAATTACAATTTTACGAAATTCCTTATCGACCATAGTGCCACGTCGTCCATGGAAATCAGCATGAATAAGGGCGTTTGCAAGACATTCCCTAAGAGATTTATGAATGGAAGTATCATCTATACGCAATAAATTGGAATCGAGCCTGAACGGTTTCTTAAAATTTGCGGTCAGTGGGTCAATAATGACAGAAGTTTTTTCACAACACCCTCTTCACCCTGGCCTGCTTCTGAAAGAAAGCGATTCCATAGCAAAGAATCTGCGTATAGCCATAGAGTCCCTCCGCATATTTTTTACTGAGAATCTGATTAACTGCCCTGTCACAGTCCTGACCCAGATTGTCTTCTTTCTTCGACCTCTTGGTTTCAATAATTATGACACGGCGGTTATCATCATCCTTCAAGAATATATCCGGTCTTCCAAGTCCCTTCTCCTTATTGGATTCCACTTCGTAACCCAGTCCAACGAAAGCGCCCGCAAGAAAAGCATGATAATAATCCTCATGATAATCATTATAACTTATGGTCTTCCACAAAAGATTGGAAATCGCCTCAGAGACTTCCCGTTCATCTCCTCTCCAGAGCGCTTCCATCATATCTTTCCGACAGTTTTCGTCCATTGTATCCTGAAATAATTTCACGACCGTATCTTCAAAAATAGACGCAATCTCTCTGTTTGGAATTTTTAGTCTTACGGTTTCTCCTTCTTCTCCTGCATCCGCTTTTGTCAGATAACCGGTCATCAAGATCACACTCCACAGGTTATCTTCCGAGGAATGCAGCGTATCGTAGGTTAACTCATCTGAGATTGTCTGCGTGATCGTTCCTCCATTCATAAGGATCTCAAATTTGCCCCTTACTTTGAAATCGGTTCTTTTGACAAAAGTAAGAAGTATGCCATTGTGACTCGTGTTTTTCCAATAGTTTTTCGGTTTTGCATTTTCTCTCTTTTTCAGAGCTGACATATAGTTCATCACATCCCAGGGGCAATATAGAAAACTGTCACCGAATATGTACCCGTCATACCATTCTTTGATCAAATCCGCCTTATCCTGTCTGTCAGCTGCGAGCAGCATTTTCTCCACTTCTTCTTCCGAAAATCCAAAATACTCAGAAAAATCCGCATCTAAGACAGAGTAAGACGCAAAGTTATTGGTACCGGTAAAGATACTCTCCTTCGCGATACGAAGACATCCTGTGATCACCGAAAACTCCAGAAATTCATTGTTCTTTAACGCAGTGCCCATCATGCCCTTGATCACATCCAGCATAGCGGAATAGTATGCATTCTCAACCGTGTTCTTCTCACTGGCCCTGGCAAGCGGCACATCGTATTCGTCGATTAGAAGAATCGTTTTCCTGCCGTAAACGGCGTACAGCATACGCATAATGGTTTTTAATGAATTCTTGACATCATCTTCCTCTGCCGTTTTGAACATTAATTTCCTGAAAATATCCCTGTCCGCAGAATTAACTGCTGTTTCTTCTAATAAGAAATCCAATTCTTTACATAGATCTGCCAGTTTTGTTTTCAGCATTCTGTAGGCGCCCTCAAAAGTCTCCGCCTCGACATCTTTATAAGAAAGAAAAAGCACCGGGGATTGATTCATCCACTTTTCACAAAACTCTTTATACGCCGTAATCCCGAGTCCTTCGAAGATTTCCCTGCTGTCTTTCCTGATACTGAAAAAATTGGAGAGCATACTCATCATCAATGTCTTACCGAATCTACGCGGTCTGGTAAACAACGTGACTTTATTTTCCGTCTCTTCCACAAGCTCATACATGACAGCCGTTTTATCCACATAGTATTTACCCGACCTGCGCAGTGCGGCAAAATCAGATTCTCCAACGCCAACTCGAAATATCATGTATGAACTCCCTCCATTTATGCTACGCCGTTATTTGTAAATTTGTCTTTTAAAATGCTTAATTTGATACTATCACACATCATGAACGGGAACAATTACAAAAGTATAACAGCACGCAGAATCTTCATCACGCCATCCTCATCGTTGGACGGCGCGATATAGCGCGCCTTTTCCTTCAAGAGCGGATGTCCATTGCTCATGGCATAGCTTTCCGTACACTGCAGAAGCATACTTTCATCATTGAGGAAATCCCCGAACGCCATACTCTCATCGGCGCTTATGTCGTATCTGTCCTGCAGAAATTTCAGGGCCGCACCTTTGCACACTTCCTTATTGGCAATATCGATCCAGCACTCACCGGACAATACCACATTAAGCCTGTCATGCACTTTCTCCATGCCCCTGTAATATGTATCCGCATCATAATCTCCAAAGAAAACCGCGATCTTGATCATATGATCTTCCTGCACACAGCCCCTCAGGTCTTCCACAAATTTCAGATTTTCATAATACATGTGTGCGTTCCGCTCCGCATCTTCACCGGCATGACACATATACGCCGATTTTTCGCCGCAGACAATGACCACATGGCCTTCCTTCTCCTGAAAGCGCTCAATGCAGTCTAACACATCTTCTTCCCTGATCGTACATGCATAGATGACTTCCCCGTTTTCGACTACCATCCCGCCGTTTTCCGCCAGATAGATCATTCTGTCGGCTGCTTTTGGAAACAGCTTCCTTATATTATAGTACTGCCGGCCGCTGGCAATCACCGTTTTGATGCCGGAATGTGCGCATACCCATTCCTCGAACTCTGCCGGAACTTCTTTGCGGGAATTGAGCAATGTTCCGTCCAGATCTGTGGCGATCAGTCTGATTTCTTTATCATCTGTGTTCATTTGTAGAATACTCCTTCCTCAATTTGCAGATTTACAGCCATAAAAAGCGGTCTGCGGTTCCACCTGCCTGTCTCCCGGTCCGCTTTCATTTTACACAAACATGTTCTGTGTGTCATTATCAAGTTTCAAACATGCTGCAGAACGGCTCCGGAAATATTCACTCAATCCCGCAGCTGCTCCAATATATCCTGCTCCAGCACATACAGTGCCCGTTCATTCTCTTCCTGACAGTAATCAATCAGCTGCTCTTCTCCCTGTTCGGCGATGGCGGTCGTATCCGCGCCCAGCAGCACGAAACAGACATAATTGTCGATCGTCTCCATCCGGGAGGCTTTGGCCTTGCCCAGATTCTGCGGATGGTCGCGGTTTTCCTCTATGATGGCCGTGCGGTAATCCTCCAGGGCCTGTTCCACCGTTCCCACATACGCCTCTTTGGCCTGCACAATGATCATCGTATCAATATGGGCATCCAGTACCTGCTTTTCTGCCAGAAAATCCACATACATATCCTCGGTGATGCCGGTTTTCGACGCCAGCTCTTCCTTTGTCAGATCTACCTCCGGCCAGTAGTTGTCTCCCAAAAGGTCTTTGACATTTTCCTTCAATTCTGTAAGGGGGATAAATTTTTCCCTGTTTAACATGGGAAAACTGCTTGCTTCCAGATCATCCTCTGTCTTCTCCATCTCAAATGCCCGGCCCTGATCGACCAGCTCATCCTCCGGCAGCTGTTCTTCGCACCCTGATAAAAGAAACATCGTTGTGACCAAAATTCCTGTGACAAATTTTCTCATAATACCCTCCTTGATGACTTTTAGGAATTGTTATTTAATACTTTCTTTCTTGTTTCTGCACATTCGATTTGTTATACTGTATCCGGTACTAGTTTTTGCCTTTCTATGAAAAATATGTATAAATAACATACGTTTTTATTATAATCTGCATATAACACCATTAATTTTTTACAAAACAAAAGTCTGATTTCAGAAAGGATCATTAATTCCAAATGTTATTTAATTCATATATTTTTATTTTTATCTTTCTGCCCATCGTACTGCTGGGCTGGTACGGACTTAACTTTTATAAAAAATACAAACTGGCCAATCTTTTCCTGGCCGGTATGTCTTTGTGGTTCTACGGTTATTTTAATCTCTATTATCTGGCGATCATTCTGGTCAGCATCGGGCTGAACTATGCCCTCAGCCGGCTGCTTACGCGGGTTCCCGCAGACAGCCGGCACACCCTGCTCTTTCGCCGCACCGGGCTTTTGGCAGGCGTTGTGTTAAACCTGGGCATTTTGTTCTACTTTAAATATTATGATTTCTTTATAGAAAATATAAACTTTATCTTTCAGACGGACTACACGCTCAAACACATCCTGCTGCCGCTGGGGATCAGTTTCTTTACCTTCCAGCAATTATCCTTTGTGGTTGACAGATGTCTCGGAAAATGCGAACATTATTCCCTCATTAATTACATAACATTTGTTACTTTTTTCCCGCAGCTGATTGCCGGGCCGATCGTCTTATACAAAGAAATGATTCCTCAGTTTGAAGATCATTCCCGCCGCTGTCCGGATGCTTCTTCTTTCGCCCGCGGTATCTACCTTTTCGTCCTCGGACTCGCCAAGAAGGTGTTGCTGGCGGATACCTTCGCCCTTGTGGCCAACTACGGGTTTGCGCAGACTTTTTCTCTGGACAGTGTTTCCACCGTGGCGGTGATACTGGCCTATGCGTTCGAACTGTACTTTGATTTCAGCGGTTATTCCGATATGGCGATCGGCCTCGGCAGGATGTTCAATATAGAACTGCCTGTCAATTTCGACGCGCCCTACCGTTCCTGCAGCATCAAGGAATTCTGGCAGAGATGGCATATCACGCTGTCACGCTTTTTTATCACCTATGTATATATCCCTCTGGGCGGCAGCAAAAAGGGAAAAGCACGTATGTTATTGAATACTTTCATCGTTTTTCTGCTCAGCGGCCTCTGGCACGGGGCGGCCTGGACTTATGTGGCCTGGGGCGCTATGCAGGGCCTGCTGGTCGTGTGGGACAACCTTGGCGTCATCGGCATAAGCGGACGCGAAGAGAAAAGGCCGGCGCGGTATCATATCCCTGCCTGGCTGGGCTGGATCTTTACCTTTACTCTCTTTAACCTGTCCCTCTTTTTCTTCCGCAGCCAGAGTATGGCCGGCGCCATGCAGCTGTTTAAGAATCTTTTCTCCGGAACTTTTACCGGGAAGATCTATGAAATTGCCGCGCAGCTGGATATCTCCGAGCTGTATGTGATCAAACAGGCGCTGGAGATGGTTTCTCCGGATCTGGTGCGCTATATGTATCTTGTTTTTCTTCTTCTGCTGTTTGTGCTCTCCTTCTGGCTTGTTTTTCGGCCCACTGCGCTGGAGAGAACCATGCGGGGCGAACTGACCTCCAAAAGATGCTGGCTTATCTGCATCCTCTTGATCTGGTGCATCGTATCGCTGTCACAGGTCAGCACATTTTTGTATTTCAACTTTTAGCCGCAGACCGGCGCAGACAGACTACACAGGAAAGCTTAAATGAGCAGCGCAAAAAGCAGCGCAGAAATGGAGAAAACTATGGAAGCCGACAGAAAATTTATCAGATCTTTTTTTATAAGAAGCATCCTGCTGCTTTCGGCCGTCATCGCCGTGGTGGTTGTCTTTGATCCTTTTTATCATTATCACAAGCCTCTGCCCGGTCTCAAAGCCGTGCTGACGGATAAAGAATACCAGTGCATCGGCACACTGCGCACTTTTGACTACGACGCGTTGATCGTGGGTTCTTCGGTGTGCGAGAATTATAATAACCACTGGTTTGATGAGGGATTCGGCTGTCAGACGATCAAGGCCATCCGTTCCTACGGCGCCACCGCCGATTTGTGTTATCTGCTCGACAGCGCCTTTGAGAAACATGACCTGAGATATGTTTTTTACAACATCGACCCTTCCTCCCTCTCAGCCAGCACACAGCCGACTTATGAATCCACCGGCTGTCCGATGTATTTATACGACAAAAATCCGCTGAACGACTATCCCTATCTGCTCAATAAGGATGTGCTGATGAATAAACTGCCTCATATGCTGGCTTTTTCCCTGCTCAGTGATTATGACGAAGGGGACTCCTACAACTGGGCACAGTGGAAGCATTTCAGCCGGGAAATGGCGATGGGCCTTTATACCCGTCTGCCTGCAGTCAAAGAGATGCAGCCCGAAACTGCGAACAGCGAAGAACTGGCCGGAAATATCGCCCTGCTCACGGCACAGCTGGAGGCGCACCCGGAGACTACTTTCAAATTCTTTTTTCCGCCCTACTCCATGCTCTGGTGGGATAACGCCTGCAGGAGCGGTGAACGGGACGCCGTGATCTACAATGAAAAACAGGCTGTTGCGGCTCTGCTGGAATATGACAATGCGGAAGTTTATTTCTATCAAGACGACAGGGATATCATCACGAACCTGGACAATTATATGGATATGATCCACTTTTCCAAAGATATCAACTACTATATCTATGACAGACTTTCCAAAGGAGAAGCCCGGCTGACGAAAGACAATTACGAACAACGGCTGGACGGCATGTATGATCTTTCGCAGGAGATCGTGGACGACCTGATCAAAGAATATTATAAATAGACAGTGAACAGTTCGCTTTTCAAGAGAACACAAAAGAAAGGAAGATATTATGAAATTTATATCATGGAATGTTAACGGTTTAAGAGCCTGTGTGGGCAAGGGATTTACCGAATTTCTGCTGGCCGAGGACGCCGATCTTTTCTGCGTGCAGGAGACGAAGCTGCAGGAAGGACAGATCACACTGGATCTTCCGGGCTATCACCAGTACTGGAATTATGCGGAGAAAAAGGGTTATTCCGGCACGGCTATCTTCTCGAAGACGGAGCCTCTTTCGGTTTCCTACGGCATCGGAGTCGAGGAACACGACCACGAGGGACGCGTGATCACGCTTGAATTTCCCGGATTTTATTTTATCACCGTCTACACCCCCAACTCACAAAATGAGCTTGCAAGGCTTGACTATCGCATGTGCTGGGAAGATGACTTTCTCGCATATCTAAAGAAACTGGAAGAAAAGAAGCCCGTCATCTTCTGCGGTGACCTGAATGTTGCCCATAAGGAGATCGACCTCAAAAATCCGAAGACCAACCGCAGAAACGCCGGTTTCACGGACGAAGAGCGGGACAAATTTACAGCTCTGACCAAAGCCGGCTTTATCGACACCTTCCGGCACTTTTATCCCGATCTGGAAGGCGCCTATTCCTGGTGGTCCTACCGTTTCAGTGCCAGAGCCAAGAACGCAGGCTGGCGTATCGACTATTTCCTTGTGTCGGATTCTCTGAAAGACGCATTGCAGGACGCCGTTATCTATAAAGATATCATGGGTTCGGACCACTGTCCGGTAGGATTGTCCATCGCTTTATCATAAAAACAGAGGAGCATAGTTACAGAAAATGAACAGAAAATACACCGCCTGCCTGTATGCGGGCGTTCTCTTTGCCGCAGTTATATGTGTGACCGTCATCTCCCATGTTCTGGAAAAAAGCAGAGCGGCGGAATTAGAAACCGAAGCCGAAGCTGCCTCTGCCCTGGCTGCAGTTAACACAAACAACACAACAGACGGTCAATCTTCTGACGCAGGAACTGACAACGCAGCAGGCAGTCAATCTTCCGACACAGGAGCTGACAACCATATTTTGGCAAATGAAGACTCCCTGCATTTTAACGTGGCCGGACTGGAAATCAGCCTCTGGCCAAAGAACGGACAGTATTATGCCTTTCTGCCTTCTGCCTGCAGGGAGGCAGGACTGGAGCCGGAACTCTCTGAGAACATCGACCCTGATTCCGTGGTCTGGCTGTATTCAGAACATATCCCGGCAGTTTTTATCGAAACTGAATCCGGGACCTCCGACCAGATCAACAGCGACAAAAATATAAAAGAGCCAGGAACGATCAAGGTACTGGAACCGGACGGCAGTTTCAGCCTGGAGCATTCTCTCGAATACATTAAGGGCCGGGGTAACACTTCCTACACAGAATTTGACAAAAAGCCCTACCAGATCAAGCTGACACAAGACGCTCCTTTTCTTGACATGGAACCAGGGAAAAAATGGGTCTTCGTCTCCAATTCGGCCGATTCCTCCCTGATCCGCAATGCCCTTTCCAGAAGCCTGGCCGGTCATCTTAACCTGCCGCAGTCGGAAGAAGGAACCTTTGTCGATCTGTATGTAAATAAAGAATATGTCGGTAATTATTACGTTGTGGAAAAAATTGAGATTCAGGAAAACCGCCTCCTGCTTTCGGATCTGCAGAAGGCCACCGAGCATGAAAATGAGACAGAAGATCTAAGTACCTATGAGACGGCGTGGACGGATACCACCAAAGCAAAACAGATTCCCAATGATCCTGAGGACATCACCGGCGGTTATCTTATTGAACGGGATTTCGATAACAGATTTTTAAAAGAAGTGGAAATAAACGAAAGTTATTTTATAACAGAAGCGAAGGAGTGCTTTATTGTCCGTGACCCGGAGTATACCTCGGAAGCGCAGATCGCTTATATCGACAGCTATGTCCAAAGTGTAGAGAATGCCATTCTCTCTGCAGAAGGCATCGACGGCACTACCGGAAAATCTTATCAGGACCTGATCGATGTAGATTCTTTTGTCCGTAAATATCTGTTGGAAGAAGTTACTGCCAACTATGACGGCGGTGTGGCAAGCTCTTATTTCTACAAGGATTCGGATACCATTGACGGCCGTCTGTACGCCGGGCCTGTCTGGGATTACGATGTTTCCTGGGGGAATTCGCCCGCATATCTGGGGCAGATCTCCACATCCCCGGAGCGCCTGTCCAGACTGGCATCCCACAGTGATTCCTCGGTCTGGTTCCAAAGCCTGTATCATAAACCGGAAGTCTATGAGAAGATCGTTTCCTGTTATGCGCAGGAAATCAGCCCTTATCTGACGCTTCTGGCTGACGAAATACTGCCGATGCTGGACGAGATCACTGCCGCTTCCGCCGCCATGGATCAAGCGCGCTGGGAGGATCAGTATGCCAAAAACGGATACAGCGGTGACCGGTCGGAACAGATAACCTTTATTGCGGATTATATCAAAGCACGTAAGGATTTTCTCGACCGGGCATGGATCGCACAGATTCCTGTCCACACAGTCACACTACTGATCGAGGGAGCCGTCTATGACACCCTGTATGTTCTGGATAACGATACCCTTCCGGAATTTCCGCAGGTGCCCGCCGAACATGCAAATGTAGTCGCCTGGACTTCTGCAGAAGACGGCAGCCTTCCCGATCATACCATGCCCGTCACAAAAGATATGACTTTTCAGGCAGTTTTGCAATAGACCACCACGACATGTGATAAAACGGCATTCTCTGAAACCGAAGAACAGAGAATGCCGTTTTTTATATTCTTATTGATAGAGAATAATATTTTATTGATATTCGATAAATTTTTATTGACATTCATTTCCAATAATGCTACTGTATCCTTACAGAATGATATATCACAAACCACAGAAAGGAAGGACTGACTATTCCCATGAAAGACAAACTGACCCTTTTTACCAAATACCTGCTCGATTTTATGTTTTACTCCGGTATTCTCGTTATCATAACGCTGCCATTCAGTGTCAGGTTTTACGGCAGATACAGCACCTATTTTGCTGAAAATTATTATTCTCTGTGCGTCGTGCTTTTCCTGTCCGGCATATTTGCCATTCTGATCGTACAGCAGCTGCGCAGGATGTTCAGAACGGTCATCGACGATGACTGCTTTATCCGTGAAAATGTGAAGAGTCTTGAGAAGATGAGTACCTACAGCTTTTTTATTGCAGTCATTACCGCGTGCCGTCTCTTTATCTTTATCACGCCCTCCATCTTTATCATCATCCTTGTCTTTGTGATCGCGGGGCTTTTCAGCAAAGTATTAGCGGGCGTTTTTGACAAGGCAGTGACCTATAAGCTGGAAAACGATCTGACTATTTAAAAGTATATGAAAATACCTGCAGATGTTTAAAAGACAGCATGACATAACGACAAAATACAATGAAGGAGGCTATCATGGCAATCATCATTAATCTGGATGTAATGATGGCGATGCGCAAGAAAGGACTGACCGAACTAGCAGGCGAAATTGATATCACCCTTGCGAATCTGTCCATCTTAAAAAATAACAAAGCAAAAGCAATCCGTCTCTCCACTTTAAACGAGATCTGCAAAGCGCTGGGCTGCCAGCCCGGGGATCTGCTGCAGTATGTGGAAGACGAAGATTCTCCGGAAGCTACCGGAAAATGATATTTTATATTTATGATAAGAAAGGAATCCACTTATGCAACAAACAGAACAAACGAAACCTAAGAACAACAGCCCCTACCCTGCCGCATCCTCCCCCACCGGAAACAATCCTTACGCGGCATACCAGCTGGCCTACACTCCAAAGCCCGACACCGTCTACACGAAGACTATGAAAGAACATTTTTCTTTCTTCGGTATCGGCAGCCTGCTCTATGCGATCTTCTACACCTTTTGTCTGTATAAGAATGCATCCGGGATCACCTACCCTTTTTTCGTCGCAGGAACCCTCTTTTATTTCTTCTTCTCTATGCAAAAGTTAGGGGTTCCGTACAAAAAAAGCAACATATTCTATCTTGTCAGCATTCAGCTTCTGGGGATCTCCAACTGCCTCACTGATTCCCCGCTGCTTCTGTTTTTTAACAAATGCGGCATTTTCCTGCTGGCTCTTATTCTGATGCTGCATATGATGTACAACGATCTGAACTGGGATCTGCCCAAATATTTTACTGCCTGTTTCCAGACGGTCGGTACGGCGACCTGCTGTCTGTTCCGCCCTTTTGGCGATATGGCGGCTTACGCCGATGCACAGAAACAGAAGAAAACAGGGAAAAATTCTTATTTCTTTCCTGTACTGATCGGTATTGCCATCACCATTCCGCTGCTTCTGTTTGTTACCATGCTCTTAGCCAGCGCAGACGCGGTATTTGCCGAGATTTTTTCACGCATACTGGAATCCATCAATTTTGAGACCGTTTTCGGCACTCTGTTTATGACGATTGTCGTGTTCTTCTGCTCCTATGCAGTCTATGCGGCGCTTGCCATGAAAAACGTCAAAGAAGAGCGGACGGATCACAGGACGCAGGAACCGGTTATCGCCATCATCATTACGGCGGCGCTCTGCTTCGTCTACCTGATCTTCAGTGTGATACAGATTCTGTATCTTTTTATCGGAAACATGCGTCTTCCAGAAGGTTATACTTATTCCAGCTATGCCAGAGAAGGATTTTTCCAGCTGCTTGCCGTATGTATTTTAAACCTGATCATTGTACTTATTTTCCTCTGTTTTTTCCGGGAAAATATTGTGCTGCGGATCCTGCTCACGGTTCTTTCCGGGTGCACTTTTATCATGATCTTTTCAAGCGCCCTGCGAATGCTCATGTACATCAACCGCTATAACCTGACGCTGCTGCGGATCCTCGTTCTCTGGGCGCTGTCTGTTATCTTCCTGCTGATGATGGGCATGACGGTATTTATCTATAAGAACAGCTTTCCGCTCTTTCCTTATGGCATGGCAGTGGTCACCGTTTTTTATATTGTGCTTTCCTTCTCCCGTCCAGACTACTGGATTGCCCGCTATAATCTAAACCAGGAGCATATGACCCTTCTGAACGATTATGACATTCACGACAACCAGCGGTATCTTTCCACCCTGTCGGCGGATGCCGCACCGATCCTGCTTGATGACAGGTACAACTTCTATATTAAGGAAGCGAATGAATACATCCGCAAAGAAGGCCTGCCGGAAAGCTATGAGGAGATCAGAACCTGTCTGAATCCGGAAGAAGACGCCGTAGATGAACTGAACTGGATGCGTCTGTATTATCTGAAGATTGAAGAACTGTCCGAGGAGATGCATCTGCGCAATTTTAACTTTTCGATCCACACTGCGGAGAAATATCTGTGGTAATTATTGTTGAGTCCCTTTAATCGTGTTAAAATAAGCTAACAGACAATCGAATTGAGGGCTAAGCATATGAGACGTAAAAAAACACTGCAGGACATTGCATATGTCCTGTTTCTCCTGACAGCGATCATCCTGTTGTTTTTCTGGTATACATCGCAGAACAGCCGGCGGATGGAAGAACAGAATAAAATCTATGCCGCCGACTCTGCGCGCCAGACAGCTGTCAAAATAGACGAAGAACTCAACAACGCTCTGGATCTGATCACCACTTATGCTTATTTTATAGAAGACGTACTGACCGAACCCGTCATCACTCTTTCCATGCTGGACAACCTTGCCGAACATTCCCTGTTTGACGTACTTCTCTTTACGGATTCCGATGGTGTTGACCATATCAGCGACGGCAGAACTTCCAATGCGACCGACCGCAGCTTTTTCATAGACGGTATGAATGGCGGCATCGGCACGGATATCATATTCGATCCCCATCTTTTCAATGAGACGATGGCCTGTTTCTATGCGCCGATCCATTATGACGGCGAGATCATAGGCGTCCTGCGGGGCGCTTATCTGGCGGAGGAATATCTGCACGACATGTTAAATACCTCCTACTTCGGCGAGCGGGCAGGTCTTTTTCTCTGTACGCCGGACGGCACGGTGATCGCCAGCTCCGATGACAACGAGAAAACTTATGAAGACAATCTGATCGATATTCTGCTGGAAACCAATGTGATCAATGAGGAGGCGGCGGCCGGCGCCCGGGAGATCTTTGCAAACGGCGGCGAGGGAGCTTATCTTTGTGATTCCGACAGTCTGACCGACAATCTCTGCGTTACCTATCTGCCCAGCCATGACTTTGTCCTTCTGCAGACTTTTCCAAAAAATATCACCCAGCGCATGATCCGGGATGAAAATCTCGTCGGTATCCGCCTGGAAGTCATGCTGCTGATCCTCTTTGTCATCTATGTGATCCTGCTGCTCTTCCGTGCCAGACGGGAGAAGAAAATGCTGGAGCAGGAGAACTATGAACTTGGATACCGGATCAACGACGTCCATTCCCTTTTGAATCGGAAAGAAAGACAGTACCGGATCGCCATTACTTCCAATGCATTCTGCACTTTTGAATTCAATCTGACCAAAGACTTAATTGAAAATGATATTGTCCGCACGGTTGACGGACAGCAGATCTCCCTGCTCGAGCGGGTAGGACTCAAAGCGCCCTGCAGCGCTTCCGCATGTTTTAATAAATGGAAGGAATTCGTCCTGGAGGAATCTTTAGAAGAATACACTGCTATGGTAAACCTGGAATATCTGCGGCATCGCTTCGAAGAAGGCGACGCCCAGGTTGACGTAGATTACTGGGGACAGGCTTATGCCGACCATCCGATGTGCGTCCGTCAGTCCTTTATCATGACGCGGGTCGACAATACGGACGAAATCATGGTAATGGTAGTCTCCAAAGAGATCACCGAGCAGGTGCGGGAACAGAAGGAGCAGACACAGGCGCTGCAGGATGCCCTGATGCAGGCGCAGCATGCCAACAAGGCCAAGAGCACTTTCCTTTCCAACATGTCCCACGATATCCGCACACCGATGAATGCGATCATCGGCTTTGCCACCATCGCCGTCAACCATATCGACAACAAAGAGCAGGTCAGAGATTGTCTGCAGAAGGTTCTTTCTTCCAGCAATCATCTGTTGAGCCTGATCAACGATATTCTTGACATGAGCCGTATCGAGAGCGGCAAGGTACAGATCAAGGAACAGGAATGCAATATTTCCGAGCTGATGCACAATCTGGTCAATATCATCCAGCCGCAGGTCAAGGCAAAACAGCTGGAGCTGTTCATTGATACCTTCGAAGTAGTCAATGAAGATGTGATCGCGGACGCTCTGAAATTAAATCAGGTATTCATCAATCTTTTAAGTAACTCTGTAAAGTATACCCCGGCCGGCGGCACCATTTCCTTCCGGATTCAGCAGAAGACCACCTTCCGCCACGGATACGGGGAATATGCCTTTATCATCCGGGATTCCGGTATCGGCATGTCAGAAGATTTTGTACGGCATATCTTCGAGCCTTTCGAGCGGGAGACTACCGTGACCCGCTCCGGCATTCAGGGTACAGGCCTTGGCATGGCGATCACGAAAAATATCGTGGAAATGATGAACGGCACCATTTCCGTGGAAAGCGAACCGGGAAAAGGAAGCGCCTTTACCGTGGAACTCACCTTAAAGCTGCAGGATGTAGAGAAAAACGCGGAACAGCTTAAGGAGCTGAACGGACTTCGCGTCATGGTAGTGGACGACGACTTTAACGTCTGTGACAGCGTCACGAAAATGCTCAAACAGCTTGGTATGCGCGCCGAATGGACTACCTCCGGCAGAGAGGCCGCCTACCGTGCCCGGACGGCGCTGGAGGAAGAAGATTCCTTCCGGATTTATATTGTAGACTGGCAGATGCCGGAGATGAGCGGTATCGAGACGGCCAGACAGATCCGCAGCATAGCCGGAGAAGATGTTTCCATTATCATTCTTACCGCCTACGACTGGTCCGATATCGAGGAGGATGCCAGAACAGCCAATATTTCCGCTTTCTGCGCGAAACCGCTCTTTATGTCAGACTTAAAATCCGCGCTGCTGGCAGCCAGCAACCCGGCCGGCAGGAATGAGGAAGCCGCCGCCTGGACTCTGGCAGATTTCAGCGGCAAACGCGTCCTTCTGGTGGAAGATATCGAACTGAACCGGGAAATTGCGGAGATGATCCTGACCGAAGCAGGTTTCACGGTTGAATCCGCTCCTGACGGAACGGATGCCGTAGCCATGATGGAAAAGGCCGAAGAAAACTACTACGACGTGATCCTGATGGATATCCAGATGCCCGTTATGAACGGTTACGAGGCAACCCGCACAATCCGCAACATGCCGCGAAATGACGTCAAGACTCTTCCCATTATCGCCATGACAGCCAACGCCATGGAAGAAGATAAAGAAGCGGCCCTGAAAAACGGCATGAATGCCCATATCGCAAAACCCCTCGATATGGATATCTTTATAGCGGTATTAAAACAATATGTACATTAAGCCATGGTATTTCCGGTATCATCCACGATAAGTACCGTTACCTTACTTATTGTGGGTTATATCGGGAAAATATAGAGGTTAACGGATAATAATGAAAATCTTACTGATTGCTGTCAATGCCAAATATATTCATTCCAATCCTGCTGTTTTTTCTCTGAAAGCATGTACAGGAACCTACAATTCATATGTAGATATCATCGAATTTACGATTAACCAGTCACCTTCTTATCTTTTACAGGAAATTTATAAAAAGCAGCCCGAAGTGGCCGCCTTCTCCTGTTATATCTGGAATCGGACTATACTGGATGCCGTTATTCCCGACCTGCACAAAATACTGCCAAAGACCGATTTCTGGGCCGGCGGGCCCGAGATCTCCTACAACGCACAGGAAATGATCGACAGATGGCAGCTGCGCGGCGTTATGACAGGTCCCGGGGAAGGTTCTTTCTCTTATCTGGTATCTTCTTATGTAAATGGAACAGCCGACAGTCTGCCCGCCATTCTCGATCAAACCAATACGGTCAGGCTTCCTCTTAATGAAATTCCCTTCTGGTATGGCGGATATGAAGCCAGGGATACAACAACCGGACACACCAGCAATACCAAAGATGCCGGAACAGACAATGCAGACAATGATATCCAACGGGAAAAAGACCTGGCAGACTTTACAAATCGTATCATCTATTATGAAAGCAGCAGAGGCTGTCCCTTCTCCTGCAGCTATTGTCTTTCTTCCATCGACAAAACCATGGACTTCCTCCCTGTCGAACGTGTCTGTCGGGAGCTGGATTTCTTTCTCGAACAAAAAGTACCGCAGGTTAAATTTACAGACCGTACTTTTAACTGTAAGAAAGACCATGCGCTGCCTGTTCTGCGGCATATTCTCGAACACGATAACGGCATTACCAATTTTCATTTTGAAATTGCCGCGGACCTGCTGGATGAGGAATATTTTGCAGTATTGAGACAACTTCGGCCCGGCACCGTGCAGCTGGAGATCGGCATTCAATCAACATGCCCGGAAACCATCGCTGCCATTGACCGGAAAATGGATTTCGCGAAAGTGGCTGACGTGGTCAGACAGATCTCCCGCTGGCATAATATCCATATTCATCTGGATCTGATCGCCGGACTTCCTTTTGAGGATCTGTGCACATTCCGAAATTCCTTCAATGACGTCTATGCCCTGCGTCCGCAGCAGCTCCAGCTGGGTTTCCTGAAAGTACTGAAAGGATCCGCCATGGAACGGCGTTCTCTGCAGTATGATCTTGTATATACCGGCCTGCCGCCCTACGAAGTGCTGTCCACGAAATGGCTTTCCTATGAGGATATCTGCCGCTTGAAACAGGTGGAAGAGGTGCTGGAAATCTACTATAACAGCGGACAGTTTGCGCATACGCTGGCATTTCTGTGCGGTCATTTTGACACGCCCTTTGCCATGTATGAAAGCCTTGCCGGCTGGTATGAGGAACATGCTCTGTTCAGCATACAGTCCTCCCGGCTAAAGAAATACGAGACCATACTGGCATTTGGAGCTGCCTGCATCGAGAACAAAGAACAGATAGAGGCTTATGAAAAATCCAGACAGATCTCACTTCTCACAGAGTATGTCACCTACGACTTATACCTGCGGGAACACGTAAAAAACCGCCCCTCCTTCGCGGCCTCTCTGGAAACATGGAAAGATATCATACACGGGATCCTGCATCGGGAAGCGGAGGCTCATGAACTCTTTCCACAACTGGCAGATTCCGGTTACCGGGATTTGACGAAAATTCTGCATGTTGAAGTATTTACGTCCATTTTTGATACGCCGCGCGCTGTTCTCTTCTCTTATGAAAAGCGTGATCCGCTGACGAATAACTGTCGGACAGTTCATTTGGATATAAGCCGGCAGTCCGTCTTATCTATAAAAAAATAATTTATAAAAAATAAACTATAAAAACAGCATCAAAAATGAAATAACATTTGCATTTCATTAAAAAAGGTATATAATTGAATCATGCCATTATTGAATCTCAAGATATTTGGTTTAGTTTTTTTAGTTTATTTTGATTTTTATTTTTTTTGGTATTTCCGCCGCAGGGCGAAAATATATCCCACACCACACTTACAAAATACCAAGAATGAAAGGAGTTTCATAATGAAAAAGGCAAGTAGATTTTTTAGTTTGGTGTTAGCTGGCTGCATGGCATTCTCCATGACAGCAATGGCTAAAGAAGTTGGCGCTCCTGTAGCAGACTATGAGCTGGCTAAGCCCGCAGAAGTTACAGAGTGCTATTTTTGGGTAGATGAGAATGGTGATATCATTGATCACGCTTTCGATATCTACTCCAAAGATCCCGTAACTGTTATGCCCTCCAGCATCGTTAACGGCGCTATCTCAGAGGACAAACAGATCGGCGAGTATATGAACAACGCAGTTACAGGCATCTGGGCAATGGACAAAGTTGTTCCTGTAGCACAGGGCGGTAAGGTTATTGTTGACGGCGTAGAGTCCAACATGACATTCTCCGTTCTGAAACCGGAGCTTTCCCGCGTTTACTCCGCTAAGGATTTCGCAGCTACTCTGGGTGGTTCCGTACTCAACGTAGTTAAGGTTGATGTTCCTGCTAACTTAAAGTGGGCATCTGCAAACGTAAACTTCTATACACCTGGTATCGTTACTGGACAGAATGTTAAGGTTTATACTTTTAGTGCAGATTCCTGGACAGAGTGCAATGTTACAGAAGTAAGAGACGACCACGTTGTTGTTGATATCACTTCCGAAGGCATCCTTGCATTCATCGAAGTACCTGCTGAAGCACCTGCAGCTGAATAAGCGCAATTTGTTTTTATGAAATTGAGTGTGGGGAAGTATTAAGAAAAGCGTGTGAGTTTCCGGAGACGGAGCTTACACGCTTTGTCGATTTTCCATATATTCTGCTTAAATCTGTCTTTGAATTCCTGATCAGGAGGTAACCCCTGCATATTTATTATAAAAATTAAAAAGTTTTGTACCTTTGAAATACATATCTAATGCCTTAATATCTGGAGATAACTTAAAAACATTTAAAACAAATTCTGTAAGGTTAATCCAGTTTTCCTTTTCATTTCTGAACTGTTCCAATGCGGACATCTGATCATTTCCCCGGTTAAGATAGCCATTTTGTATTGCCGTTTCTTCATACATTCTAAAAGTATGAAAAGAACCAAATGTGCTGCCTGTTCCTGTTCCATATTTGTCTTCATAACAACATAATGCAAACATTTCCATTCGTGAAGCGTTTTTCGGATCTATTTTTTTAATTTCAATATCAAAAACTTCTTTTTTTCCATCAAAATTAGAGATTACCTGTACGATCGGATTGTCTATGGTAGACTGGCTGGAAAGTTTTGCTCTCATGCCATATATATTGTGTTTCCCTTCCTCCGGCAACATTGTCAGACCCAGAAATTCTCCATCCTGTTCTTCACTTTTGGTTACTGCACTTGAGAACTCAAAAGACTCATTTGATGCAGTCTTGCCTGATGTTGTGTTTGAATGATTAAAAATATTAGTATTAAGTGTATTACTAATCTGCATTTTCATACCTCCGAATATAATTGTTGTATCCTTCCCTCATTTTTTAAACCAAAAATATTTCCACAAATTCCATTATCTCAGCTGACAAACTTATATATTTCATCAATGGGGACATATATCGTAATTTGTTTCATATAATCTATTTCCTCTTACAACATCACCACATTTACTACATCTTTCTGTAGAATATGCAGTTAACTTACAGCTTCCATCAGAATTTTTAGTATGCCAATATTCTGTACCAGAAACATAATTATGGTTGCAGCTTCTATAAAGATTCTCATCTACTGTATCCTTAACCGGAAAAATATTTCCCTGTGTATCAATGAACTGTTCTTCATATAAAATTTCAATCGGTCTTACTGCATAAGTACTTTCTTCATTTATTCCATTCGGTACAAACTGTAATATGTCTGCTCTTAACTCCAATTCTATTTGTTCTTCAGATTCTTCCTCTTTACACGTCTCAGTATACACCCTCGGATAAGCAAGTGCCGTCACCGAATTAAGCGTCATCAAAACCACTGCTATTACTATTTCAATTATTTTATTATGTTTTTTGATATTCATTGCACTCTCTATCCTTTCTTCCAATAATTTACGATCACTCTCCAATCTCATTTCCCAATGAGAACGATTCATCTCTTCCGTCCCTTCTTTTTGTGATAAGCAGACCATAAGTCGCAGGTAATCTTTTCTTTCTTTTATCGTCTTCCCCTGCAGTACTGCTTCATCACAGGAACATTCGCAGACCCGCTCAAAATTTTCGTTAAGAAACCATACAAAGGGATTCCAACAGTGCAGGATAACGGCAAACCGCAGCAGCATTTTCCAGAAAATATCAAGCCTTCTGACGTGCATAATCTCATGTTCCAGCACTGTCTTCGCTGCTTCATCCACAGGATCCAATCCAAACAGAATCACCGGACGAAGCAGACCAAATGTCATGTTTTTTCCAGCCGGTACTTTCTGATACACTGTCGCCCTTTGTGAAAAATGAAGAAATCTGTTTCCCCGCTCAACTGAGACCGATTCTGGCATTATTTTTATTTTCTTTATGTAGTTTCTAATCATATTACCTGTATTTTGATAATCACATAATTCCCTTATAAAAAATATGATCGAAACTACGATCCACACGACTGTTACAGCAGCCTGAATCTTCAAATAAGTATTTGGCAATACCTGTCCATTTACATTGATAAGATAATAAGAATGATGAAGGGACAATTCGGTGATATTGCTGCCGCCTGTCTCTGCAGTAGACCAGATCATATCTTTATAGTATTCCCCGAGAAACGGCAGAGGTACAATATAGAACAAAATGGACAGCTTATTCAGAAGATATTCCAGGTTGTTTGAAACAGTATCCTTAAACCGATACCTGATAAATAAACAGATCACTGTCATCGTTGTTCCTGACAATGACATTACCAGCAGATTTTCCATGATCTTAAGGCCTCTCCTTAGTATTTTTCCAAAAGCTCGATCAGTTCTTTCGCTTCCTTCCTGTCAATGCCGTTCTCTTTGGTAAAAGCTGCCACGAAGTTGCCCAGTTTGCCATTGTATATCCTATCAATCTCCTCTTTCATCCTCATAAGATGATATTCTTCTCTGCTGTACACGGCCTTGACCATTCTTCTTTCCCGTGTTACAAAACCCTTCTCCTCCAGCCTTGACAAAAAGGTATTGAGTGTCTGCCGCTTCCATTCCTTTCCGTCTTCTTCAAATAATGTAAGAAGATGAGATTGTTTAATACTTTCCTCCTGATCCCACAGCTTTTCCATTACTTCACTTTCCGCTTCCGTCATACTGTAAATACTTTTCACAGGTATATCTCCTCTCTGTATTTTTTTCGACTGTATTTAGTAGTCATTATAAGTATATCGCTAATTGGAAGAGCATGTCAATCACCTATTCATTCTTATCAACTATTCAGGTAATATTTAAAATATTTACGATCGCTGTTGACAAATTTATATGAATACTGTAGTTTATTTATATAGTATTTATATTCTGATTTTTCTTTATTTCTACGATTACAGTGACAGGACCATAAGAAAATATATGGATATCACTTAATCGTGAAAATCGGCAGTTTCTGCCGTAAATTTCCAACCACTTTATTATAGTAAGACAAGTTTACACTTAGCGAATTTTTACAAACAGGAGGACATCACATGACAGCAAAATTAAAAAAGTACTTTCCCATGATTCGGGAAAAAGAGGAGGTACTGGCAGAAATCTGTAAGAACAGTACGCTTCATACAAAATTCAAGAGCTGGACACCAGAACAACAGGAAGAATTTCTGAATCTATGTACCGGTGTAAAGGGGCTTAAACTTCTATATGACAGCTTTTTCAAAGAGATCATGAACCCGGAATATGTTCCAAAGCGGCTTGATGATTTTCTCTCCCATATGCTTTGTCAAAAAGTCACAATCCTGAAAATTCTGCCTGGTGATTCCACCCGGATCGCTGATGAAAGTTCTCTGTTGATCATGGATATCGTAGTGGAACTGGAGGACAGGAGCATAGCAAATATAGAAATGCAGAAAATAGGCTATCTGTTTCCAGGTCAACGAAGCGCCTGCTATTCGGCAGATCTGCTTTTGAGACAATATAAGAGAATAAAGGGTGAAACAAATAAAAATTTCAGTTATAAGGATATCAAGAATGTATACACAATCGTTCTGTTCGAAAGAAGCCCTAAAATATTTCATATTTACCCATTTCATTTTTATCATTTTTTCGAACAGAAATCTGATACCGGACTGGAAATGGAGCTTTTGCAGAAATACCTTTTTATCCCTCTTGACATCTTTCAGAAAAGACAGCAAAATGAAAGTATCAACAATAAAAGAGATGCCTGGCTGACTCTTTTTTCCAACGACAATCCGGATACGATTATCAAGCTGATCACAGAATATCCCGAATTTCTGGAAATATATGAAGAAGCCTACAGGATCTGTCTGAATATAGAAAGGGTGATGGGAATGTTTTCTGAGGAACTGGCTATTCTCGACCGGAATACTGTAAAGTATATGATAGATGAAATGCAGAATGAAATTGATGAACAGAAACATACCATTGATGAACAGAGCCATGCTATTAAAGAACAAAGTCAAACAATCGAAAGAATGCAGAAAGAATATCACAAATCTATTACAAATACAATAGACATTCTTCGCAGTCTGAATTTGTCGGATGCAGAAATTATCGCACGTATATGTGACAAATATCAGATTCAGGAATCACAGGTTCTTCCATACTTTTAATATGCCAGAAACAATATACCGGAAACAATTCGAGTAGACATATCCGTAACAGGGTAGTAGGAGCTACCGTATATGGCTTCTGCAAGAACCGGAAACAGAAATTTGTTATGTCGTTTACTATAATATACTGTCATTATTGCTATTGCTCTGCTGATCAAGTATAATGATACTATATTGAAGAACCTGCATTTATTAATAAAGATCACAAAAGAGGAAAAATATGGCACAGACTTATTTATCGCAGGCAGTGGATGCTGCAAACGACGCAGGCACTTATGATACGAATGTTAAATTCCTGCTTGCGGACAGACAGATCCTTGCCCGTATCCTGAAATACGCCGTCAGTGAATTCCAGGATATGCCGATCAATGAAATCATGTCCTGCATCGGCAACGATATCGAGATCGGCAGTAAGCCGCTGGATGCCGGATTATCTAATTTAGGGCGCATTAAAGACTCTAACACCGAAGATAATATCCCGGGCGAGGGGATCATCTTTTACGATATCCGCTTTACTGCATATCACAGACAATCAGAAATGAAAATACTGATCAACGTAGAGGCTCAAAAGTCATCTGACCCATCGAGTCTTGGCTATCATCTGGAAAACAGGATCGTCTTTTACATGGCACGGATGATCTCCGCACAGAAGCAGACTGAATTTTTCCACAGCGATTATGACAGCCTGAAAAAAGTCCGGAGTATCTGGATCTGTATGGACAGCAGTGACGATGGCGATTCTATCATAGAGCTTGGTTTTGAAAACAAGAATGTCTTCGGAAATAGATCAGATTCGTATCATACGGATTTAATGAAAGGAATCATTATCAATATCAGAAACGGCGAAAATCTGAAGGCTTCTCAAAATATCCTCATCGATATGCTGGAAAAACTGCTTTCACAGATGGATACCGTCGAAAAGAAGCGTCTACTGACCAAAGACTACGGAATGATAATGACCGCCGAATTAGAAGGGAGGATACAGATCATGTGCAACCTGTCAGAAAATATTGAAGCAAAAGGTATTGAGAAAGGCATTGAGAAAGGCATTGAAACAGAACGCATCAACGCGATAAAACGAATGCTCAAAGCCGGGGCCACGAAAGAACAGATCTTATCCTACGGTTATACTGAGAAAGAATTATCACAACTAACTCCTTAGAACTATCTGCCGTTTACGCAACACCTTTGTATATCTAATGCCTTGATATCTGGAGATGACTTAAAAACGTTTAAAATGGATTCGGTAAGATCAATCCAGTTTTCCTTTTCGCTTCTGAATTATTCCATGTTGATCTTAAGGCGAGGGTTTTAATCCCACTAGACAGACAATAAAATGCTAAAAGTATGTCAAAAAATAATCATGGGGAAGCAATCTAATGCGCCACCCCCTATGTCCTGTATAACGAATTACCCTCGAAAAAAGTCAAAACTTTTTTCATAGTATACCTCTATTCGCTTATGGTTGCATATCACAGGGAACAGACCAACACGCCTTTAACAAAATTGCATTTGAGTGATGAAATGATTGTGCTTTTGAAAAGCGGCCGGATTAACAACCGCCTGCTGTGCAAACTTGCCACCCACAGGGATTTTACAAATTAAAAATGTGTATATTTCAAATTTTTCTACACATACTGTTCTTAACGTCCACATAATCTGCAAATATGATATCAATAGTCAAAATCTTTCATCCATATGATTATATTGATTATTATGATAATATCGATTATATTTAAATAATAATATCAATACAATAAAGAAAGGAAACGAATATCCCCATGAATCCAAAAGCACTCTTTCAGTTATCCTACGGCCTCTACGTCGTATCTACAAAACATGACAAAAAAATGAATGGCTGCATCATCAACACAGTCACTCAGGTGACAGACGACCCGAAGCAGATCGTCGTGGCCATCAACAAACAGAACCTAACCTGTGAGCTGATCCAAAAATCCGGAATCCTTTCTGTCTCCATCCTCTCTGAGACGGCACCTTTTTCCCTGTTTCAGCGTTTTGGATTCCAAAGTGGAAGCACCGTGGATAAATTTATAGATATCCCTTTTTCCATGACAGGCCAGGAACTTCCTTATCTCACAGAACATGTCACTGCCTACCTGGACTGTAAAGTCATAAACAGTTACGACCTCGGTACTCATATGCTTTTCCTGGCATCTGTATCGGACTGCGATGTCCTTTCCGGTGAAAAGGCGATGACCTACTCCTTCTATCATGAATATGTCAAACCAAAGCCTGAAAATACTTCTGTGAAAGGCTGGCGATGCGTCGTCTGCGGATATGTCTACGAAGGAGAAGAACTTCCTCCGGATTTTGTCTGCCCATGGTGCAAACACGGCATAGAAGATTTCGAAAAAATCTTATAGGAAAATGATTTCTCACATTCAGTCATTCAGTGATACCCTCTTCCTCCGCCCGCAGTTTGCAGCCGTTCTCATAGGAATTTATCTCACAGATTTCCGCCTTGTCCTGACTGACACAGAAACTGCAGGAAGGACAGGGCTTCTTCACTCCCGCAAAATCACGGGGAACAGCCTTACCCTCCGCATTATGCCTGCAGGTACTGCACCAGCAGGAAACACATGCCGCAAATAACGAGATTTCAATCGTATCGTGTTTATCATCAACTTTAGCATCTTCTGCAGATATATAATCAAAAAAATTTATCTGGCCTTCAATCTGTTTCTTCATATGTATAGGTATCCTTCATCTAAGATTTTTATTCATTTCCAGCACCGCTTTTCCATGTCATAATCTCCTTAAGCCGCTCCCCGGTCTCTTTCTCCTCCCCTTCTGCAGTCGGAATATAGTATCGTCTGTCCTGCAAAGTATCCGGCAGACACTGCATTCTGGTCAGTTTCTCTTCCGTATCATGAGCATAACAATATCCTTCTCCATAGTGCAGCGCTTCCATCAACTTCGTAGGAGCATTCCTGATCTGCAGCGGCACAGGCTCTGCCGGGAAATCATGAATATCTTTTTTCGCGGCCTCGCAGGCTCTGTACAGGGCATTGGACTTAGGAGCCATGGACAAATAGACCACAGCATGCGTCAAATGCACATCACACTCCGGCATTCCAAGAAAATGACAGGCCTGATAGACAGAAACCGCCACCTGCAGCGCTCTTGAATCTGCCATACCGACATCCTCGCTGGCGAAGCGTATCAGACGTCTGGCAATATACAGCGGATTCTCCCCGCCATCCAGCATCCGGTTCATCCAGTAGACCGCCGCATCAGGATCACTGTTTCGCATAGATTTATGAAGAGCGGATATCAGGTTATAATGCTCTTCACCTTTCTTGTCATAAAGCAGGGAGCGACGGTTCGTACATTCTACCAATGTCTCATCCGTCACGTGTATGGTTCCTTCTCTGTCAAGCTGACTGTTGATCACCGCCATCTCCAGCGTATTTAAGGCTGTCCTGCCGTCTCCGTTGGCAAAACGCGCTATGGCACGAATCTGTTCCTCGGAGATCACAATCTGTTGATTTCCAAATCCTTTCGGACTCTCCAAAGCGTGCCTCAGCAATTCATACAAATCTTCTTCTTCCAGCATTTTCAGCACAAATACCTTACATCTGGACAACAGAGCCGAATTGATCTCAAAAGAAGGATTTTCCGTAGTGGCTCCCACCAGAACAATACTTCCCTTTTCCACAAATGGCAGAAACGCGTCCTGTTGTGCCTTATTGAAACGATGGATCTCATCCACAAAAAGTAAGGTGTTGATTCCCATCCGCCTGCTGCCCTCAGCCTGCTCCATCACCTGCCTGATTTCCTTAATACCGCTGGTCACTGCGCTGAAATCCACAAAATCAGCCCTTGTCATACCGGCAATGATCCGCGCCAGCGTAGTTTTCCCTACACCAGGAGGCCCCCAGAAGATCATGGAAGAAATCTGATCCTGCTCGATCAGACGCCGTAACATCTTCCCTTCACCCAGAAGATGCTTCTGTCCCACATAATCCTGCAATGTCTCCGGCCGCAGCCTGCTGGCCAGCGGAGCGCTTGTGATCCGGTTATCGAATAAACTCATCTGTTCCATCGTTCTTCCATTATCTCCATTATAAATAACATATGTTTTTATATATTTTATGGTATCATTTACAGGTAACGACATTAGAAATTTCGTTTTTGGACTTGCAGTAGCTACCGCATATGACTGAAAAAAAAATCCATCATGACCAGTCAATCCAACATATTTACTATACCACACTATCAGCCAATCGTATGGTAAAATTATTGTAATTCACAAAAAAACACCCATTTTACAGGGATGCAACCGCAACTTACCATAAAAAAACTTAAAAGCAACATGAAATTGATAGAGTTTACATCAACTTTTTTCTAAAATAGGAGACAGTTAAAGCAGACAGAATGATAACGATCAAAAATATCGACCGTTATAGAAAAGGAGAATTCACATGAGTTTAGGAGAAAATTTACAATTCTTAAGGAAAAAGGAAAACATCACACAGGAGCAGCTGGCAGAACAGCTTGGAGTTTCCAGACAGTCCATATCGAAATGGGAATCTGATACCGCATACCCTGAAATGGAGAAACTTCTTCAATTATGCAAACTCTTTCAATGTACCATGGATGATTTGATGCAAAAAGAGATCAGCCAGATTTACGTAGAAGATAAGAGTAATTATGACAGACATTATAATGAATTCAGTAAATTCGTTTCTCTTGGCATAGGCCTGATCTTACTCGGCCTTTCTGCTACGATGCTGGTTTACGGCTTGAATTATTTCTTTGAGGGAGAACCGCTCACAGAAGATTTCTGCGGTATTATATTCCTGATTTTTCTTGTAGTCGGCATGGCAATCCTTATCCTGTACGGTATCCGCGATGATGATTTTAAGAAGAAAAACCCTCATATTGTAAACTTCTATCAGGAAAAAGAGATTGACAGCTTTAACAGAAAATTTTCGGTCATGGCCACTACAGGAATTTCTCTTTTTATCATAAATGTGATCCTGCTTGCAGGTTTTGATGCGATCTTTCCACAGATATCCGGGAACGAATACCTGGAGTCTTTCGAGATGTCCTTTTTCTTCCTGATTGTTTCGATCGCCACTACTATTATCGTTTACTACAGCACACAAAAAGATAAATACGACATTGAAAAATACAATCAACTCAATGACAAAAATTCCGACACTTACAAAAAAAGCGCCATGACACGTACTGTATGCGGCTGCATCATGTTGATTGCCACGATCTTATACCTGATCGCCGGTTTCGTATTCAATAAATGGGGAATGCCTTCCGTCGCAGTATTTGCCATCGGCGGTATCGGCTGCGCCATTGCCTCTATCATTATCAACTTCAAAAAATCACAGCAAATTTAATGGGTATAAAAGAGCCGGATTTTTCCGGCTCTTTTAGTACCATAAATTTTATCACTGCCGCAGCCGTTCTATGATGCTGACTTTAGAAATTTGACGGTACAAAAGCGCCGGTATCGCCACAGTCAGGAGTATCAGGAACGGATAGATCACCAGCATGGGCCACATGACAAAGCGGTAAGTGAAAAACCAGATCCCGTTGGAAATTCCCCGCACGACTACCACGGAAAACAGACCTCCAAGAACAATCGATGTGATAATCGTTCCCACAGCATAATAAAATCCTTCAAAAGAGAGCATACGCTTTAACTGCCTGCCGGTCATGCCGATGCTTTGCAGCATGGCAAATTCTTTTTTGCGGGTGATAACACTTGTCAAAACAGAGTTCACAAAGTTTGCAATACCGATAATTCCAATAATGACGCTCAATGCTCCGCCAATGGTAATGATCAGGGAGGTCAGATCGTCAAAAGAGCTGACATATGTTGCTTTGGATTCAAAATCCATACCCGGTTCCACACTGTCGATATAGTCATTCAAAAACTCTGTCATTTCAGCCTCTGTTCTCTCTTTCACATCAAAGGTGAAATTGACCAGATGAGGATTATCGCACAGCGGCAGGAAGATTTCTGTTGGCAGATAGAACCGGGATTCTCCCGTGTTGCGGGTAGTAGCCGTATTCTCGTTAACCCGGACTTTTGCCATGATGGTAAAGTCATAGCTGTCAGTAATGGTGGAGGAAAGACCCTCCACTTCCAGATGGTTGATCTGCACTGTATCACTCACATTGATATCCGGGTTATCTATAACGGTTCCATCATCGTTACACTCCACACTCAACAGAATATACTTTCCTGATTTCAGCTTTTCCATGTCGATTGTCCCCTCTATGACCTCCATGTTATTCAGAAGAAAATCGTCTGCACCATATAGTCTTACACAGGGATTACCGTTCTCATCTTTGTTATAGCTGAAAAAGGCGTTGTGATTTGTAGAAAACGTTTCTTCCAGCATCCAGGAAGAATAGAGCCTGCCGCCATCCTCGAAGCTGTTATTTTGTTTGACCGCCTCAATAAAGTTCTCAGACAAGTCGTTTTTGCCTTCTTCAATCTTGTATTGGAAGTAGTCCACGTTAGAAATCACAAAGTCCCTATCCATAAATTTTGAGATATACTTGTCAATATCAAACCCGCCGGACAGGGTAAACACAGTATTGAACAGCACCAGACTAAGCGTCATGGATACAATAACCAATCCTGTTCGTTTGCGGTTCCGTCCAAGGTTAGCCAGAGCCATAAAGTGGAGCTTTGCTCCATGGGTCGATTTCCTGTCTTTTGCCCTGTGCGTCCCAAATGCCGCCGTATCATTTTCGGTATAGCGAATAGCCTCTATCGCGGAAACTGCACCGGCGATCTTCGCGGGCTTATGGACGCTGACAAAGACTGTAAATAAGGTAAACACCGTGGAGCCAATAAAAATCAGCGGATTTACTGTCACCTTAATACCGGCGTCCGCCGTATAACTGGTCCCGTTCATCAGGAAAGGAACCAGCGCCCGGCCGATCAGGAAGCCTGCCAGCAAACCGACAGGAATACCAATCAGGGAAAGCCGAAACGCCTGCCGGTTGATCAACCGCTTGATCTGCCGCTTTGTTGTGCCCAGCGTTTTTAACTGTCCGTAGGACTGAATATCCTGAATGACAGAGATTTGGAAAATATTGTAGATAATCAAATATCCCGTCACGATAATCAGCAGTACACCCACAATGCCGGAAACAAGCATAGCCATATTATCTGACAGTACGCCGCTCTGATAGGCTGGACTGACACGGGCAATCACGTAATTGTCATCCTTCGGGCTGCCGCCCATTGTCTCACAGGTATAACCTGTTTCGGAAAGAAGCCGGTGGAGCCTTTCTTCTAAATCACCGTTTCCTCTGAACATCACATAGGCAGTGACAACGCCGGAGTAATCATTGTCTACAGGATAGGTATAAGTCAGAATATCCGAGTGCGCATCTACAAAGGATTTTGATACAATAAGCCTTCCAATATTACTCAAACTGTCCGTTTCCCAAAAGCCGCAGAGGATAAAATCGGTAGTGTACTCTGTCCCTTTAATTTCATAGGTCAATGAAACGGTTTCCCCAATCCGTGCCGGTACACCCAGGGCATTCAGCGTCTTTGTATCCGCGATGATCTCGTTTGACCCCTCGGGCCGGCGGCCTGTGGTAGGAGTATAACGGGCAAATTCCAACGCGATGTCATCCATATACCACAAATCAGAACGCCAGCGTTCCAGTCCCGGATTTTTCAGGCGGTAGGAAACCGCCTTTGTATAGGCGATGCGGTCGATCAGAGAATTTCCCGCTACATCGTCATATACTTCATCGCTGATATAGCTTAAGACCGCCTGTCCATCGCCGCCCGCTTTGCGGATATTCTGATCATGAACGGTGTCCATCAGGCCAGAACCCAGAGTGAATATCGTGGTAAAAAGTATCGTAGTCAAAATAATTGCGATGATTGCAATGATATTTCTACTCTTATTTGCTTTGAAATAACGGCCTGACAGCTTTTTTATGACAGTGCCGTTGTTGTTGCCGAATAAAATGTCATTCATTTTCACCACCTCCCCTCTACTCAAAAATCCCGCCGTCCTCAATGCGGATAATGCGATCGGCAAGCTGGGCAATCTCGTTGTTATGGGTTATCATCACCAGCGTTTGATGAAATTTATTGCTGGTTATTTTCAACAGGCTCAGCACATCTCCGCTCGTCCGGCTGTCCAGATTGCCGGTCGGTTCATCTGCCAGGACGATAGCAGGCTTGGAAACAAGAGCACGGGCGATGGCGACACGCTGCTGTTGTCCGCCGGACAGGTTGTTTGGCATATTGTACAGCTTATCCTCCAGAGCCAGCAGACCCACTACTTCGTCCAGAAATTTTTTGTCTACGATATCGCCGTCCAGTTCCACAGGCAGAACAATGTTTTCATAGACATTAAGAACAGGGACAAGGTTGTAATTCTGAAAGATAAACCCGATGTTGCGCCGACGGAAGATGGTAAGCTCCTCGTCATTCATAGAAGCCAGTTCCCTGCTCTTGATATGAACGTTGCCGGAGGTTGGCACGTCCAGACCACCCATCATATTCAGCAGAGTAGACTTGCCGCTGCCGGAGGTTCCTACAATGGCGACAAATTCTCCCTGTTCAATGGACAGAGTCACGCCGTCCAGTGCCTTTGTGATATTCGGTTCCACGCCATAGTATTTTTTGAGATCAGTTGTTTGCAAAATACTCATGATTTTCACCATCCTTTCTGTGATGCCGTCAGTCTAACAGCCAAATCTCACAGAAATGTCACGGATCTCTTTTTTTCACACTTGAAATGTCACAAATCTTTGACATCTCAATAAATTCTATCCACGGGCAGAAAAACGGAAAATGTAGAGCCATACCCAACCCTGGATGTGACCTTGATGTAGCCGCCCTGCATGGTAATGATCTCACGGGCAAGGTATAGTCCTATTCCGATTCCTTCAACGTCGTGTACTTCTTCTTCCCGGTAAAAACGTTTGAATATTATTCCCTGTCTGCTCTCCGCTATTCCTTTGCCACTGTCGGTTATGTCGATTTTAACATGAAACTCCCAGCTTTGAACGGAAACCTGAATATCGCCGCCTGCCGGAGTGTACTTCACCGCATTGTCCAGAATGTTAAACATGGCCTCGCTTGTCCATTTCCTGTCGTGGGCCAGCGCGATATCTTCCGGACAATCTACACTGACATGAATCTTCTTCCTTTCGGCGTTCAGCAGAATACCTCCAAGCGCTGCCGCCAGAGTATCATAAAGCGGCTGCATCTTTCTGTCCAGTGAAATGACGCCGGTTTCCAGACGGGAGGTCTTGATCATGGCCTGCATGAGAAAATCCAGCTTTTCAAGCTGTCCGCTGGAAGCCTGCAAAAACTCCCGCTGCTTTTCCGCCGGCACAGGCTGTTCCAGCAAAGTGGCATTGATCATTTTCAGATTGCTGACCGGTGTTTTTACCTGATGGGATATGTCGGAGATCAATTCCTGCAAATCAGCCCGCTCTTTCGCTATGCTCTCCCGATTCTCGCGCAGTACATCATAGAGGTGGGCCAGCCGGTAATTGATTTTGAAAAAAAGATTTTCTTCTTCGTGCATTTGCAGCGGTGGTGCTGCTCCATTTAACATATCGTCTATCGTCCGGCACAGGTTATCCGAGAATAACACCAGCTTCCGGCGCAGAAAGACCACAAAAAGAACTACACAGGAGAACACCAGCAGAATAAACAGCAGGCACAGCCACACGATTGCTGCATTTTCAGTAAAGAGGAACGCCGAAATAATCATCACAATGGAGAGCACACCTAAAAAAGCTGTTCCCGCCGCACAGACGCGGTTAACGGAAAGTTTACTCCCATTCACTTTTTCATCCCTCCAATCCACATATAACCCATGCCATAGACCGTCTTGATATATTGCAGACCGTCCGCTTCGATTTTTCCCCGGATACGGCTGATCGCAACAGTCAAATTATGTTCATCCACAAAATTTTCATCTGCATCCCATAGTTTTTCAAGAAGTACCTGACGAGTTAAAACAATTTTCGGATTTCTCACCAGCACTTTTAACAGACGGTATTCCAGCGGCGTGAAGATAACCGGTTCTCCGGCGAGGGCAGCAGTCAATTCCGAAAAATTGATGGACAGCGTGCCGTCTGTGTAGCAGTCACCGCCTGTCTGCTTCCGGATGCGGGCCAACAGTGCCGAAACCTTTTTGCGGAATACGCTGATAGGAAACGGCTTTGTTACATAGTCATCCGCTCCCAACTCAAAGCCTTTGAGCATATCGCTCTCCATGTCGTTCGCTGTCAGGAAAATAACTGCGGTATCAGGCCGGCGCTCCTTGATTTTCCTGCACAGTTCAAAACCGTTTCCATCAGGCAAATTGACATCCAGCACAATCAGATCATAATCCTGTGCCTTACAGAGATCGTCCGCTGCTGATTTTGTCATGGCAGCATCTACAGTGTAACCCGCCGATGAAAGATTGTAGCAAAGCGTATTGTTCAAAAGCCTGTCATCTTCAACCACTAAAAGTTTCATGCCATTACACCCCCCTCCTGCTCAGGATAACACAAAAATGTTACAGAAATCTCACAAGCTAAGATCGTCAGAAAAAAAAGCCGGAATCCCGGCTTTTTACTTATGCACAAGTTGAGAAAACGCCATCTCCCAGTACTTTTCCGGAATATCCGGCCATCTCGCTTCCCCTTCTGCCTCCCTGCACAGTTTCATCGCCTGCGGCAGACAAAGGGACGTATAGTCGTTCCCCGTATACAGACAATGCAGGATCAATTTAGGCCAATGCAGCGCTTTCTCCATAATCCCGGAAGTCAGAAATTCTTCCTTCATGGCATCCACATCGTAATTCAACTGAAAAAACTCCTCCTCCCATCCGTGATCCGTTCCATGCAGTATCATATACTGTGTCTTACCTTCATAATACCAGGGAAGCCCTACAGAACCCGGATGAATCAGCTTTTTGGAACCAAACATAACGCTCTCCTGTACATGAGTGTGTCCGCTGATGATCAAATCCACATCCAGAGCTTCTATGATCTTTTTCAGAGAATCATTTTCAAATGTTAACAATTCATTGGATCTTGCAGGGGACCCATGGCAATAACGAAAAACAGGATACCCTTCTCTCACATAGATTCCCTGAATGTCCATCTCTTCATAAAAATCCAGATCCCGTTTCGTCAGATTTTCATAAGTATAGAGCAGATTACCGCTGGCGGAAGAATAAGTCCATCTCTGCTGCGGATTCTTCCGGTGATCCAGCATATAATCCTCTCTGTTTCCCCGAATAAACGTACAGCGATACTTCTCTTTCATCTCATAGATCATCTTCATCGTTCTCTGCGGATAAGGACAATCACTGACATAATCTCCCAGAAAAAGGAATTCATCCACATTTCGCGAAAGTGCATGTTTAATACAGGTCTCCAAAGCAATATGATTACTGTGAATATCCCCCATCACTGCCAGCTTCATTTCTACCTCCATTCCGAAGCGTTTTACGCTGAAGACGCGAGCAGAATTTATAAATCGTCTTCTTCTTCCATATTACTTAACTGATCCATAAGATTCTCATGATCCGCATAATCTGTTTCTTCTTCTTCATCTACGATATCATCCAGATTTTCTATCTCATGATGCCCGTCGCTGAGTTTCTCTCTGACTTTGGCGATTCTGGCCACCTTCACATTATCATCCAGATTGATCATCTTCACGCCGGAAGTAATTCTTCCCAGAGTGGAAATATCATCCATGCGGAGCTGTATGATAATGCCTTCTGTGGTGATCATCATGATCTCATGCTCATCATCCACCGCTTTCACACCGACCACATCTCCGGTCTTCTCGGTGATCTTATAGCATTTGATACCTTTACCGCCTCGTTTCTGTACCGTAAATTCATCCAGATAAGTACGTTTTCCCATACCATTTTCGGACACGATCAGAAGAGAATCACCCTGGTGATCCAGCTGCATTCCGACGATTTCATCCCCGTCTGACAAATTCATACCGATCACACCCATAGAACTTCTGCCGGTGGGCCGCACATCTGTCTCCTTGAAGCGGATACACATACCAAGTTTTGTCACCAGGAAGATCTCTGTATCCCGGGAAGTTGTCTTTACTTCGATCAATTCATCGTCTTCCCGCAGATTAATGGCAGCAAGCCCGTTTTTACGGACATTACTAAATTCCATAACAGGTGTTTTCTTTACAATACCGCGCTTTGTGACCATGAAAAGATTTTCATTCTCCTCATAATCCTTGATCGGTATCATCGCCGATATCTTTTCTCCCGGATTCAGCTGCAGGATATTGACAATGGCAATCCCTCTGGCGGTCCGGCTGGCCTCCGGAATCTCATACGCTTTGATCCGGTATACCCGTCCTAAATTGGTAAAGAACATCAGGTAATGATGCGTCGATGTCATCAGAAGATCCTCAATATAATCTTCCTCGATCGTCTGCATTCCTTTAATACCCTTGCCGCCGCGGTTCTGTGACTTGAAGTTATCCACAGTCATACGTTTCACATAGCCGAGACTGGTCATGGCGATCACGGTATTTCCCTTGGGGATCAGATCTTCCATATTGATGTCATAGACATCAAATCCGATCTTACTTCTTCTGTCATCTCCGAATTTCTCGGAAATAATGAGGATTTCTTCTCTGATCACTCCCAGCAGCAGCTTTTCATCTGCCAGAATTGCCTTTAACTCGGCAATCTTAGCCATTAACTCCCTGTGTTCATTCTCGAGTTTTTCTCTCTCCAGACCTGTCAGCGCGCGCAGACGCATGTCCACGATCGCCTGTGCCTGTGCATCGGAGAACTGGAAACGCTCGATCAGCCTTTCTTTCGCGATCGGCGTAGTCTGGCTGCTTCTGATGATCTGGATCACTTCATCAATATGATCCAGCGCGATCAGAAGACCCTGTAAAATATGATCCCGTTCTTCCGCTTTGTTCAGATCATATTTCGTCCTTCTGGTCACCACTTCTTCCTGATGTCTGATATAGTGCGTCAGCATATCAAGAAGATTCATGACTTTCGGTTCATTATTCACCAGCGCCAGCATGATTACACCGAAGGAATCCTGAAGCTGTGTATGCTTGTACAGCTGATTCAGGATCACGTTGGCATTGGCATCCTTGCGCAGTTCTATTACGATACGCATACCTTCACGGTTCGTCTCATCCCGAAGGTCCGTGATACCGTCAATCTTTTTTAACTTCACAAGATCCGCGATCTTTAAGATCAGGTTGGCCTTGTTGACCATATAAGGAAGCTCAGACACGATAATGCGGCTCTTTCCGTTAGGCATCGTCTCGATATCCGTGACAGCGCGTACTCTCACCTTGCCGCGTCCTGTCCTGTAGGCTTCTTCCGCCCCCCGCGTACCGAGGATAATGCCGCCTGTAGGAAAATCGGGAGCTTTCACGATCTCCAGCAGCTCTTCCATATCGGTAGCTCTGTCCTCATTCACACGATTGTCAATGATCTTCACTACCGCACCGATCACTTCCCGCAGATTATGAGGCGGTATGTTCGTAGCCATACCAACCGCAATACCGGAAGTACCGTTTACAAGCAGATTCGGATAACGGCTGGGCAGAACCTTCGGTTCTTTCTCCGTATCATCGAAGTTGGGTGCAAAATCAACGGTATCTTTATTGATATCCGCCAGAAGCTCCATGGAAATCTTACTCAGCCTTGCCTCCGTATAACGCATGGCCGCCGCACCGTCGCCGTCCACGGAACCGAAATTCCCGTGTCCGTCCACAAGCGGATATCTGGTAGACCACTCCTGCGCCATATTGACAAGCGCTCCATAGATGGAACTGTCACCGTGGGGGTGATATTTACCCATCGTATCACCGACGATACGGGCACTCTTTCTGTGAGGCTTGTCCGGGCCGTTATTCAACTCGATCATGGAATAGAGAACCCGGCGCTGTACCGGCTTCAAACCGTCTCTTACATCAGGAAGCGCACGGGCCGCGATAACGCTCATGGCATAATCTATGTAAGAATCTTCCATCTTTTTTTTGAGATCTACTTCCTCAATCTTGTCAAAAATTCTATCATCCATCCTGTAACAATGTTCCTTTCCAGTAAAAAACTGTCATGATCATATATCCAGATTCTTTACAAACTTCGCATTTTCTTCGATAAAGATCCGGCGCGGCTCCACCTTGTCACCCATCAGCGTGTTAAAGGTAAGATCCACCTCCGACTCCTCTTCCTCATTGATATTCACACGAAGCAGGATACGTCTCTCCGGATCCATGGTGGTCTCCCACAGCTGATCCGCGTCCATCTCTCCCAGACCTTTGTACCGCTGGATCTTATTATTCTGGTCACGGCCCACTTCCGCAAGGATTTTTTCCAGTTCCTCATCGCTGTAGGCATACCACACCTGCCTGTTTTTCTCCAGTTTATAGAGAGGCGGCTTCGCCAGATATACATGTCCCTGCTTGATCAGTTCCGGCATGAAACGATAGATAAAAGTCAGCATCAACGTAGCGATATGCGCCCCGTCCACATCGGCATCCGTCATAATAATGATCTTGTCGTACCGCAGCTTGCTGATATCAAAATCATCATGAATCCCCGTGCCGAAAGCCGTGATCATGGCTTTGATCTCCGCATTGGCATAGATTTTATCCAGTCTCGCCTTTTCCACATTCAGGATCTTACCGCGAAGCGGCAGAATGGCCTGCGTTGCACGGCTTCTGGCAGTCTTGGCAGAACCGCCTGCAGAATCTCCCTCCACGATATAGATCTCGCAATTCTTGGGATCTTTGTCGGAACAGTCCGCCAGCTTACCCGGAAGAGCGCTCCCTTCCAGCGCCGTCTTACGCCTTGTCAGATCCCTCGCCTTTCTGGCCGCTTCTCTGGCACGCTGCGCCAGAATCGACTTCTCGCAGATCGTCTTGGCAACCGACGGATTCTGCTCCAGGAAATAGGTGAGCTGTTCACTGACCACACCGTCAACCGCTCCTCTGGCTTCCGAATTCCCCAGCTTCTGTTTCGTCTGTCCTTCAAACTGCGGATCTTCCACCTTTATACTGATAATAGCCGTCAAACCTTCCCTGATATCCTCTCCGGAAAGATTCGCTTCACTGTCTTTCAGCAGTTTATTAGTGCGTGCATAATCGTTAAAAGTCTTCGTCAGCGCATTCCTGAAACCTACCAGATGCGTACCGCCCTCCGGTGTATTAATATTATTGACAAAAGTATATACGCTTTCGTTATAGGAATCATTATGCTGCAGGGCCACCTCCACATACACGCCGTTCCTGCTGCCCTCGAAATACATAACGTCGTTGTACAATGCTTCCTTACTCTTATTCAGATATGTAACAAACTCCTTGATACCGCCCTCGTAATGGAATTCTTTCTTCTGTTCCTTCCCTTCTCTCTCATCAATAAGAACAATTCTTAAACCTTTCGTCAGAAAAGCCGTCTCCCGAAGCCTTGTTTTGAGCGTATCATAGTCAAAAACAGTCTCCTCAAAAATCGTCTTATCCGGTATAAAGTGCACTTTCGTTCCCGTCTTATCGGCTTCACATTCTCCCACTACCTTAAGCGGATAACACACATGTCCTCTCTCATAGCGCTGTTTATGCACCTTGCCTTCCGCACAGATTTCCACTTCCAGCCAGTCGGACAACGCATTGACCACGGAAGCTCCCACGCCATGCAGGCCGCCGGATACCTTATATCCTCCGCCGCCGAATTTTCCGCCGGCATGAAGAATCGTAAATACCACTTCCACAGCGGGAATACCCGCCTTGTGGTTGATCCCCACAGGAATTCCTCTTCCGTTATCCTCCACGGTGATTGAATTATCCTGATTGATCGTAACATAGATCGTGTTACAGAAACCGGCCAGCGCCTCGTCAACCGAGTTATCCACAATCTCATACACCAGATGATGAAGTCCTCTCAGTGACGTACTGCCTATATACATACCGGGTCTTTTCCTGACTGCCTCAAGACCCTCCAGAATCTGTATTTGATCTGCACCGTATTCGTTAGCCATATTCACCATGCCCTTCTTCAACGCCGCTATCCACGCTTTTCGGCTGACCATACAGCCTGTATCAATAAATAGCTATACTATAATTTTACCACTCTCTATATGAAAAACTTTGTCGATTTCAAATCGGTTATTCACAAATTCATCCAGCCCCGTACAGGTGATGATCGTCTGAATATCCCCAATCGTACTTAACAGATAATTCTGCCTGTTGCTGTCAAGCTCCGACAAAACATCATCCAACAGGAGCACCGGATTATCTCTGGTCATCTTCTTTACCAGTTCAATCTCCGATAACTTAAGTGAAAGCGCCGCCGTCCTCTGCTGCCCCTGGGATCCGAATTTGCGGATGTCGATATCTCCCACCACAAAACTGAAATCATCCCTGTGCGGCCCCGTACTGGTCTGCTTTAACTTGACATCCCGCTCCTGATTCAACGACATCTTTTTCTCATACTCATCTATGAGCACATCCGGCTCATACTGAATGACGAGATTCTCCCTGCCGCCCGACAGTTTCCTGTGTATCTCCAATATGATCTCATTCAGCTGCTCCACAAAGAGCTGCCTTCTCTCTATGATCTTACTTCCGAAAGAGATAAGCTGCGAATCCCATATATTCAGGGTATCGCGCAGAGAAGGATTGAAATACATATCTTTCAACAGCTTATTGCGCTGGTTTACAATCTTGTTGTAATTGTTCAGGTTGTAGAGATAGAACTGATCCAGCTGACACAATTCCATATCCACAAATCTTCTTCTCTCCGCCGGACCATTCTTAATGATGCTTAAGTCTTCCGGAGAAAAGAAAACAACATTCAACAAACCAAGCAGCTGTGCCGCTTTCTTGATCTTCTGGCCGTCAATCGCAATTCCCTTGGACTTGTTTTTCCGAAGATGCATATCCACTCTCGTCTCTATACCTTCTTTTTCCAGATAAGTCCTGATATGCGCTTCCTCTTTCCTGAAATTGACGACGTCCTTATCCTTTGTTCCTTTGTGGGATTTCGTAGTAGCCGACATGTAGATCGCTTCCAGAATATTCGTCTTACCCTGCGCGTTATCTCCATAGAGAATATTTGTGCCGCTGCTGAAATCAATATGTAAAGAGTCGTAATTCCTGTAATCTGCAATTTCCAATGATTTTATAATCATCAGTTCTCTACCCTAACCTGTTGTCCGCCGTATTCTATCACATCGCCCGGATGAACCTTCTTACCGCGCTGCACCTCCACAACACCGTTTAACTTAACCTGTCCTTCCTGTACCTCGATCTTGGCATCCACACCGGATTCCACCAGACCTGCCAGCTTAAGCGCCTGTCCCAGCTTGATAAAATCGTCCCTGATCTTTATTATTTCCATATTTTTCTATCTTATTCCCATCAACTTTTGATAATCGTGAACCAACTTTCAGAGTATGCTTCCTTAATTCACCGTCGTAAAATTCACCGGCAGTATCACATAGATATAAGTCTCTTCCGCATTCCTGATAAAACAGGGAGCCTTCGGATTGACCATATACAGATTGATCTCTTCATCCTCTATCACTCGCAGGGAGTCGATCAGGAACTTTGGATTGAATCCGATCATCAGATCCTTCCCTTCCTTGTCGATATCGATCTCCTCATCCATGCTTCCTACAGTGGAATTCATTTTCAGCTGTATCATGCCTTCCATAACACTCATGATAACAGGCTTCTTGTCCCCTTCTTTTACAAGCAAAGTGGCCCTGTCGATACAGTTGAGCAATTCCTTCTTGTTGATCCGCACCCTCGTCTCGTAGTCGCTGGACAGCATCTGTTCAATCCTGAAATACTCGCCCTCGATCAGTCTGGAAACAACGATCGTATTATCGAATTCAAACAAAATGTGCTTACTTGTAAAATAAATGCTCACATCCTTATCCATATCGCCGGAAAGGATCTTGCTTATTTCATTCAATGTCTTACCGGGTACGACCACTTTCTTGTAATCATAAGAATTCTTAAGCAGTATTCTTCTGATCGAGATCCTGTGGCCGTCAAGCGCAACCACCTTTAACGTATTGTCACTGATCTCAAACAATTCTCCTGTCATCAGCTTGTTGTTATCGTTATCCGAAATGGCAAAGATCGTCTGTCTGATCACTTCTTTCAAAGTAAACTGGGACAGCATCACGCAGTCATTCTTCTCGATCTCCGGCAGGAAAGAGAAATCTTCTCCTGATTTCCCGATAATGTTAAATTTGGCTTTTTCACAGGTAATGGTCGTCTTAAAAGAATCATCCGTCTCAATCGTGATATCATTATCCGGAAGTTTCCTTACGATCTCCAGAAAAATTTTGGCATCTAACGCGATAATACCCTTCTCTATGATCTCACCGTCAATGACTGTTTCTATACCAAGTTCCATATCATTAGCAGTCAGTTTGATATCACCGGTTCTCGTATCTACAAGAATACATTCCAGAATAGACATCGTCGTCTTGTTGGGAACGGCTTTGGAAACAGTTTGTACTCCGTTTAAGAGACTGGACTTTGAACATACAATCTTCATAATGTGTATAGGTTCCTTTCTTGTATATGTGCAAAAATTTTGAGCTGCCATCAGGTAATATATTAATAATTTATTTCATAGTCTTAGTAATAACAGGTGTTGATAAGTGGATAACCCCGTCTATTATACTATTTATCAGCAGAAAAGTAAAAGAATAACCGTGTGAAAAACTCCGGATAACCTGATCATAAATCTTAAATTATCAACACCGGCTTTCTGCTGTACGGAATGCACGAAAACTGTTCTTTTACGATATCAACTTCTTTTCCACCGGATTTCAACAGTGTTACCACAGTATTATCACCTTATATGTGGATAAGAAACGTTATGAAGGACTTACTTTCTTCTTGATCAGTTCCACCTTATTCTTGAGTTCTTCGTTTTCCACTATGCCTTCTGTTATTTTCTTGATTCCGTGGATGACAGTGGTGTGGTCTTTCTTGCCCAGGATCTTGGCGATACCTGCAAGCGGCGTGTCCGTCATGGTTCTGCACAGATACATGACAATCTGTCTTGGCAGTACAAATTCGGAGTTCCTCTTTTTTGAGGTGATATCTGCCGGGTTGACGTTAAAATGTTCCGCCACAACGTTGATGATCAGCGTCGGGGTGACCTCCCTTGGCAGATTCGGGTCTATCACGTCTTTGAGTGCTTCTTCCGCATAGGCCAGATTGATATCCACCTTGTTTAATTTGGAAAAGGCAAGGATCTTATTAAAAGCACCTTCCAGTTCTCTGATATTGGATTTGATGTTGTTTGCTATATATTGAAAAACTTCATCGTCTATTTCTTTCGGATAGACTTCCGCATTTTTCTTAAGGATCGCCATCCTCGTCTCATAGTCGGGCGGCTGGATATCCGCGATCAGACCCCACTCGAATCTTGAACGGAACCTTTCTTCGAGAATCTCCATATCCTTTGGCGGCTTGTCCGAGGAAAGGATGATCTGCTTTCCGGCGGAATGCAGCGTGTTAAAAGTATGGAAAAACTCTTCCTGGGTACTTTCTTTGCCGATGATGAACTGGATATCATCGATCAGAAGTACGTCAACAGTCCGGTATTTTTCACGGAATTTATTCATCTTGACGATATCACCGCTTCTGACGCCGTCGATGACTTCGTTGGTAAACACTTCCGACGTTACATAAAGGACCTTCATGTCTGGATTCTGTTCCAGTATGAAGCGCCCGATCGAATGCATCAGGTGCGTCTTGCCAAGACCTGCTCCTCCATAGATATAGAGAGGATTGTATATTTCGCCCGGAGATTCGGCCACTGCCAGAGAAGCCGAGTGGGCGAATTTGTTGTTGCTGCCTACGACAAAAGTATCGAATTTATATTTTGGATTCAGGTTTGCGTGCTCATATTTCATATTATAGACAGGGTCGTCTTCGTCAAGAGAGCCTTCCACCACATCCTTTTCCAGAATAAAAGCGATATCGTAGGTATGGTTCATCATCTCCGATATGGTTACCTGAAAATAACTTTTATATTTGGAAGAGATGTAGTTGAGAGCGTGAGCCTGATCGGAAGGGATGATGATCATCACCACATTATTCTTTACCTGATAGAAATTAAGAGGAACGATCCAGGTATTGTAGGAAATATCCGTAAGCTCATATTCCTCCCGCAGCGTCTCTTTTATTAAATCCCAGTTGTCTTTGATTGAATCCATATTTTGATAAACCTCATTTTTTATGTTACGTCGAAACTCTCCTACACTATATATTAATATAAATATTCTAAAAATTCAAATGAAGTTGTCCACAAAATAATATTTATATCCACAGGTTTGTCCACATCTTCATGTTTATGGAGAAAAGCAACTTGAAAATGAATGTCAGATGGATCGCAACTATTCAGCCTTTGGCTTCATAGTTGTGGAATCTGGCCTATTCCAGGTTTGCCTTCGGCAAAGAGGCCAGATTCTTCTCAACCTTTATATGTTCTCACGGCCTTTGCAGTAAATGCAAAGACCTGTGGATAACTGTGAAATCAGATATAAACATTATGAACACCGCATTTTTGAATGAAAAACAGGACCTTGTCCATTTTATGAAGGAGTTATGCACAAGTTATACACATGATTGTGGATATTGTGTATGGTTTTTCAGCCTTTTTCTTTTATTTTATATTGAAAAAATGGGCTTATTTACTTGACGTTTCCCGGTGAATTATATATAATCAACATGTTGTTTTTCAAATATTTGTAAAATAAAACTACCTTATATATAAATTAAGGTTTCATAGAAGGAGGTGCATCGAAATGAAAATGACTTATCAGCCCAAGAAGAGGCAGAGATCCAAGGTTCACGGATTCCGCAAGAGAATGAGTACTGCCGGCGGAAGAAAAGTTCTGGCTGCAAGACGTGCAAAAGGAAGAAAGAGATTATCAGCATAGGCCGCATTTATGTGGCCTTTTTTTCTCCTGATTTCATGTAAGTTGTAATTTATTATGCGGCAGACTGAGCATAATGGGGTTTGCTATAGATTTGGGAGGAAAAATGGTTTTTTCAGAATCTTTAAAGAAGAATTATGATTTCCAGTATGTTTACAGAAATGGTAAAAGTTACGCAAACAAGTATCTGGTAATGTATGTATTGAAAAACAACACACAGCGAAACAGACTGGGAATATCCGCCAGTAAGAAGGTGGGCAACAGCGTCGTAAGGCACAGGTTCGCCAGACTGGTGAGAGAGAGTTACCGGCTACACGAGAATATATTTAATAGTGGTTTAGATATAGTAGTCGTTGCAAGAAAAAGTTCTGCTTCGGTAGGTTATTTTGAGATCGAAAGCGCATTATTACATCTTTCGGGCCTTCATCACATTCTTTGTGACGAAGTGTAGATTTAGAAATTGATATGAAAAAATTACTAATTTATCTTATTAAATTCTATAGAAGCTATATTTCTCCGATGAAAAGCACAAAATGTCCTTATTTTCCGAGCTGTTCCGAATACGGACTGGAGGCCGTTGAGAAATACGGCGCTTTTAAGGGCGGATTGATGGCGATTTGGAGAATATGCAGATGTAATCCTTTTTCGAAAGGTGGTTATGACCCTGTTCCGTAACAGGGAAGCCGCAGGCTAAACTGTTACATCTCAAAGAACAGGAAGATTTAAACAGTTGAGAAAACATGATTTCAAGGAGGTAAATCGATAGTGTCAAATATTTTGTTAACCCAGGATCCCGGTAAGATACTCGGTCCCATCGCAAAGCTTCTGGGTTATATTATGGAGGGTATCTTCTTTATTATTGATAAGATCGGTATCCCTAATATTGGACTTGCTATTATTTTGTTTACGATCGTAATGTATCTTCTTATGATGCCGCTCACGATCAAGCAGCAGAAGTTCTCCAAATTATCTGCGAAGATGAATCCGGAACTGCAGGCTGTTCAGACCAAGTATAAGAACAGGAAAGACAATGATGCCATGATGGCAATGAATATGGAGACGAAAGCCATTTATGCGAAGTACGGCGTTTCGCCCACCGGTAACTGTCTGCAGCTGATCATCCAGATGCCGATTCTGTTTGCTCTCTACCGGGTCATCAACAATATGCCCGCTTATGTAGATAAGATCAAAGAAGCCTTCTTTCCTCTGGTGGACAACCTGATCGCACAGGCCGGGAGCACGGAATTTATCAAAACATTTTCTCAGGCCGGTTATTTTGGCAAACAGTTTGAGAATGAGTCTTTTATAAACGGTGTCACTACTTACGTGCAGAATACTTTTATTGATGTGCTGAACAAGTCATCGACGGCGGAATGGCTCAGCATCAAAGATAAATTTCCGAATCTGTCGGAAGATGTGGATCATACGCTTGGGTTATTGAACCAGTATAATAACTTTCTGGGATTGAATATCGGTAATTCGCCTTCCTATATTATGAAAGAGGCTATCAGCGCAGGTTCTTATCTGATGGTATTGGCGGCCGTCTCGATTCCTGTTCTGTCTGCTGTGACCCAGTGGATCAATTTGAAGCTGATGCCGCAGCAGGAGACACAGTCGGACAATAAGAACGATACACAGAATACCATGATGCAGTCCATGAAGACAATGAATATGATGATGCCCATCATGTCTGCTATTTTCTGTTATACATTGCCTGCAGGTCTTGGTCTTTACTGGGTAGCCGGTGCTGTCGTGAGAAGTATCCAGCAGGTTGTGATCAATAAGCATATTGATAAGCTGGATCTGGACGAGATCATTAAGAAGAATGAAGTTAAGGCTAAGAAGAAAATGGAAAAAGCAGGTGTAAAAGCCGAACAGATGGCAGCTTACGCCAATATGAATACGAAGAAGGTAAGCACTGCTGCCAAAGCGTCGTCCACTCCTTCCATGACAGCTGAGGAGAAGGAAGAAGCAGTGAGGAAATCCACAGAGTATTATAACAAAAATGCCAAACCCGGAAGTATGATGTCCAAGGCTAACATGGTGAAGCAGTATAACGAGAAGAATAATAAGTAGCATTGGTGTGATATGTTATAGTAAACGAAATTTCTAATGTCGTTAACTATAGATTGATTTTGTGTAGGAATGGAGGATTTAGTATTTATGGAATTTATTGAAATATCCGCAAAGACAGTGAACGATGCGATCACGGAAGCGTGTCAGAAATTTACCGTGACCAGTGACAAACTGGAATATGAAGTTGTAGAAGAAGGTTCCTCCGGATTTCTGGGAATAGGCGCGAAGCCGGCCATTATCAAGGCGAGAGTGAAATCTTCCATACAGGATACCGCCAGGGATTTCCTGAAAGATGTTTTCGAAGCCATGGATATGACAGTTGTTGTGGATGTAAAATATGACGAGATCGAGAATTCCATGGAAATCGAATTGAGCGGTGACGATATGGGTGTGCTGATCGGTAAGAGAGGGCAGACACTGGATTCCCTGCAGTACCTTGTATCGCTGGTAGTGAATAAGAATGTTGAGAATTATATCAGAGTTAAGGTAGATACCGAGAATTACCGTCAGAGAAGGAAAGAAACCCTTGAGAATCTGGCGAAGAATATTTCCTATAAGGTTAAGAGGACGAAGAGACCGGTATCTTTGGAACCGATGAATCCTTACGAGAGAAGGATCATACATTCCGCACTCCAGAATGATAAGTATGTTACAACGCACAGCGAAGGGGATGAGCCGTTCAGACATGTGGTGGTTGTTTTAAAGAAGTATGACAGAAACAGATAATATTAAATAAGTTAAAAAACGGCAGGATATTTCAATCTTGCCGTTTTTAGTATATATTATAGTAAACATCCATCATGCTCAGCCTGCCGTCTGGCGAAAGTCGATTAATTTTAATTTTATATAGAATGAGGTTATAAGAAATATGAAAACAGACACGATCGCGGCGATCGCGACAGCCATGTCTGATTCCGGAATCGGCATCATACGTGTCAGCGGTGATCAGGCGTTTACAGTCGTTGATAAAATATACAGAAATAAAAAGAACGAGAGAGCGTTGACAAGGTATGCCACTCATACGATACACTATGGATTTATAGTAGATATCAATATAACAGAAGAGAATGAAACGATCATAGATGAGGTTATGGTCACGGTGATGAAGGCTCCCCGCAGTTATACGACGGAAGATACGGTGGAGATCAACTGTCATGGCGGTATTCTTATGATGAGAAAGATTCTGGATACTGTCATAAAGGCGGGGGCAAGGATTGCCGAACCGGGAGAATTTACGAAGCGGGCCTTTTTAAATGGAAGAATCGACCTGTCCAAAGCGGAAGCCGTTATGGATATCATCCATGCCGGAAATGAATTCGCCCTGCAGTCTTCTGTAAAGCAGCTAAAAGGTTCCGTATCCGATAAAATAAGAAAACTCAGGGAAGATATCCTCTATGAAATTGCCTATATAGAATCTGCCCTGGATGACCCGGAACATATCAGTCTGGACGGTTACCATGACAGACTGTCAGAAAAAACAGAATCTGTCAGCAGTGAGCTGCGCGCTCTGCTTCATTCTGCAGATGACGGGAGAATGCTGCGGGAGGGTATTAATACAGTGATCGTGGGAAAACCGAATGCGGGTAAATCTTCTATTTTGAATCTGATGGTAGGAGAAGAGAAAGCGATCGTGACAGATATCGCGGGAACAACCAGAGATACGCTGGAAGAAGTTATTTCTCTTGGTGGTATTACTTTAAATATCGTCGATACTGCCGGTATCCGCAATACACAGGATGTGGTGGAAAAGATTGGTGTGGAGAGAGCGAGAAAGATTTCTGCAGATGCGGATCTGATCCTTTACGTGGTGGATTCTTCCCTTCCACTGGATGAAAACGATCGGGATATCATGCGTATGATACGGGATAAGAATACGATCGTATTGCTGAATAAGTCGGACCTTGAAGAAGTCGTATGTGAAGATGAGATTTTAAAAGAAATCAGGAATACATGCGCTGCCCTTTGTGAAAAAGTGAAAATTGTCAAGACATCTGCCAGAATGGATTCCGGTATGGAAGAAGTTATGGATTTGATCAGAGAAATGTTCTTTCACGGGAAAATATTGTATAATGATCAGGTGTATATCACGAATATGCGCCATAAAGAGGCGATCAGGGAAGCTCTTGACAGTATGAATCAGGTTGAGAAAAGTCTGGAAATGGATATGCCGGAAGATTTTTATTCTATTGATCTGATGAGTGCATATGCATCGCTTGGACGCATTATCGGAGAAGAAGTGGGAGATGATCTTGTGAATGAGATTTTCTCTAAATTTTGTATGGGTAAATAAATAGAGGACACAATATGCCAAAGATGTTTGATAAATCTTATGTACAGGAAAAAGTAGATGTATGTGTAGTCGGAGCAGGACATGCTGGATGTGAAGCGGCGCTTGCGTGTGCAAGACTGGGATTAAAGACGGTGATCTTTACGGTCAGTGTGGACAGTATTGCTTTAATGCCCTGTAATCCTAATATCGGAGGAACTTCAAAAGGGCATCTAGTCCGTGAGATTGATGCTCTGGGTGGAGAGATGGGTAAAAATATTGATAAGACTTTTATCCAGTCGAAGATGTTAAACAGGTCAAAAGGTCCTGCCGTGCATTCTCTTCGTGCGCAGGCAGATAAAGCAGAGTACTCCAGAGAAATGCGTAAGGTTTTGGAAAATCAGGAGAATCTTACGATCAAGCAGGCGGAGGTCTGTAAGATCTTAACAGAAGATTACAACTGTTATTCAGGTGAAGAATGTATTGCTACTAAGATAATAACAGGTGTTATGACTTTTACGGGTGCTGTTTATGAGTGTAAAGCGGTTATCTTGTGTACCGGCACTTACTTAAAAGCGAGATGTCTGTGTGGGGAAGCCATTACCTATACGGGACCGAATGGCCTGCAGGCTGCTGATCATCTGACGGAATCTCTTGAAAGTCTTGGCATAGAGATGAGAAGATTCAAAACCGGTACGCCGGCCAGAATGGATGGCAATTCGATTGATTACAGTAAGATGGAAGAGCAGTTTGGAGACGAGAAAGTGATTCCTTTTTCTTTTTCCACGGATCCGGAAGATGTACAGATAGACCAGGTCTCCTGCTGGCTGACTTATACGAATGAAAAAACACATGATATTATAAGGTCAAATCTGGACAGATCACCGATTTATGCGGGGATTATCGAGGGAACAGGCCCCAGGTACTGTCCTTCTATTGAAGATAAGGTGGTGAAGTTTTCCGATAAGGAAAGGCATCAGGTTTTTATTGAACCGGAGGGAATTCATACCAGTGAAATGTATGTAGGGGGTATGTCATCCTCTCTTCCGGAAGATGTGCAGCTTGCAATGTACCGCACTGTGCCCGGTCTGGAACATTGTAAGATCGTGAGAAATGCCTATGCCATTGAGTATGACTGTATTAATCCAAGACAGTTGTATCCTACTTTGGAATTTAAAGATATTAAAGGATTGTTCAGCGGCGGACAGTTTAACGGAAGCAGTGGATATGAGGAGGCGGCTGCCCAGGGGTTGATAGCGGGAATAAATGCTTCTCTTACAATTTTTGGAAAACAACCGGTTGTTATTGATCGTTCTCAGGCATATATAGGGGTGTTAATTGATGATCTGGTGACGAAAGAAAACTTTGAACCGTACCGTATGATGACGTCAAGAGCAGAATATCGACTGTTATTGCGTCAGGATAATGCCGACCTGCGTCTTCGCCGGATCGGTTATGAGGTGGGATTGGTTTCTGAGGAGATTTACACGAAGACACTGCATAAGAAAAAAATGATAGAGGAGGAAATTAACCGTCTGAAAAATACTGTTATCGGTGCGGCTAAGGAGAATCAGGAATTTTTGACTGCCCATGGAAGTGCTCTCTTAAAGACAGGTACAAATCTGGCGGAACTTATGTGCCGTCCTGAGCTCAGCTATGAAAAACTGGCAGAAATCGATCCGAAACGTACGCCTCTCCCTGATGATGTGATAGAACAGGTAGAGATTGAAGTGAAGTATGAAGGCTATATCGAAAGGCAGATGCGTCAGGTAGAGCAGTATAAGAAAATGGAGAAGAAAAAGATTCCGGCTGATCTGGATTATAATGATATCAGTTCATTGCGGCTGGAGGCGAGACAGAAACTGATCGCTTATAAGCCTGTTTCGGTAGGACAGGCTTCGAGGATTTCCGGAGTTTCGCCGGCTGATATTTCTGTGTTATTGATCTATTTGGAGCATTATCATAGAGTGTGAGACAACATGAATCAATTCATACCTGTATATGTAAAAAATGCTATATAAATGTTATTACATTATTTCTGGGAGAATAGAAGATGGCTGATATTTTACAAAAGTACGATCTTGGACAATTTCATAAGGATTTGGAGGAACTTCATATCATATTGTCCGATTCTCAGATTGAGCAGTTTCTTATTTATTATGAAATGCTGATAGAGAAAAATAAGGTTATGAATTTAACCGCTATTACGGAATTTGATGAGGTTATGAAGAAACATTTTATCGACAGTCTTTCTCTTGTGAAGGCTTATGACAGTAGAGATAATCTCCCGATTTCTGTTATTGATATCGGAACAGGAGGTGGTTTTCCGGGAATTCCACTTAAGATTGCTTTTCCGCACTTGAAGGTGACTTTGATGGATTCTTTGAATAAGCGGGTTGATTTTTTAAAGGAAGTAATAGAAGAGCTTGGTTTGAGTGATATTGATGTAATTCATGGAAGAGCGGAGGATTTTGCAAAACCTGGTCAGTTGAGAGAGCAGTATGATCTGTGTGTATCAAGGGCGGTAGCCAATCTGTCTGTTCTTTCGGAATATTGTCTTCCATATGTTAAGGTTGGCGGAAAGTTTATCTCCTATAAGTCTGAGAAGATCGTAGAAGAGATGAAAGATGCTGAGTATGCGATTCAGTTATTAGGCGGAAGAATCGGGGAACAGGTTTCTTTTACGCTTCCTGATTCGGATTTGTTTCGCAATTTGTTTGTAGTTGAAAAGTGTGATCTGACACCTGCTAAATATCCAAGAAAAGCCGGGATGGCAAGTAAGAAGCCGTTAAAAAGGGGGTAATCCCCACTTTTTATTCTAAACAAATTGAGTGTTTTGATTTTTTTGGAAAAAATGTATCTTGTAACAGAAATTATCATATGCTATAATGCCAATAGGCAAAAAGAAATCACAAGTCCATGTGGACGAGGAACGAATCCCCGAATTGTGCTGCAACACAATTCGGGGATTCTTCTTTTCTTTTTATAGTGGCAAAGCACCCACCAGGTTAGTTGTTGCTCTTGTTTTCACTGTCTAACCATTTGATGATGTAGTGGCAGGCTACACCAGCCAAAACAGTAACTAAAAAAGAAATCACAACTTCCATGCGGACACCTCCTCCCTGTTGCGGGTATCGGTGAGCAACACATAGATTATAACATATCATTCAATGTTCTTGCACATTTTTAAAAGAATTTGTTATCGGAATTTTGTAAATAACAATTTTACAATAATGAATTCAAATAACACCCTGCCTCATATGCCTTCTTCAAGAAGATTTCAGGTTCAGGATCATAGGAATTTACTTCAAGCACAACAGGTCCTTCATAGGGAGAATCTGCCAGTATTTTCATAACAGATTTCCATGAGATATTACCTTCACCCGGAAGTCTGTGGAAATCAACGGATGCATTGTTGTCATGAAGATGGACTGCATAGATGCGATCCTGATATTTCTTCATGATATCGGGCGTCTCTTCTCTCCAGATGATGTTGGCGTGTCCTGTGTCAAAGCAGAGACCGAGAAATTCCGCAGGATATTTTTCAAACAGACGGTCCCATATTTCCAGCATGTATTCACCGGGCATGTCAAATAGATTTTCCAGACAGATTCTGACATTTTTTTCCAGGCAGTAGGGCATGAGTTCATCAAATGACTTGTATACGCAGTCATAAAAATTTTCTTTTGTCTCCGGTTTTTCGAGAATGGTAAAATGCGGCGGATACAGGTGAAGTACAATTTCATGAACTCCGAGGCAGACGGCCATATCAATGCGGTTTTTGATCAGTTCTACGCCGGCTTTGCGGTTGTATTCCCAGTCAGATGTGTAGTCTTTGCGATAGTGTTCTCTTCTGATATTTACATTTTTCCGGCTTCCCTTTGAAGCGTGAAGGGCTTTTCCCTGTAAACCGCATTCGTCCATCCATTCTCTGATCTGCTGCATTTCAAAGGAAGAATAGATATAGTCTCCTTCCCATTCATGACACCAGTGAATATGTGTGAATCCGGCATCTGCAATTTTCCTGAGTATGGAATGTAATTGTTCCAGTTCTGGTTGTTCTCCCATGAAATCTGTGGAGATGGCAAGTTCGATGTTGTTCATTTTATGATTATGCCTCCTTCTTTCTTTTGATTTATTCGGCTTTTGATGCTGTCAGACAGATCACTTCCGCGAGTATGGTTGCTGCCAGCCATGTCAATATTGTAATATGCCAGTCATATTTTTGCACTAATAATCCTATTGTGTATGTCGAAACAGCCGTGCCAAGATAAGCCATGGCATTTAGAAAACCGGATATGCTGGATACCCGTCCGTATTTCTGAAAACGCAGCGGATAGATATTTACAGCCAGTGTATTGATTGCCATCATGGATGCCGTGATGACAGACAAAAGTAAAACGGACAATAAAGGGTGCCATGTGCTGCCGATATAGAGAAAGACAAGGGCAGCTGTGGCAGTCAGAAAGAACAAACCGATTGAGAGAATGATTCTTTCGTTGGTTTTACGATAAATGTATCGTGCAATATAGGCGCCGGACAGATTAATGATCGGTAAAAGTGTAGTCAGCAGGATAGAAAAGGAAGCGCTGACTTCAAAAGAGGTGTTGATATAAGTAGGGACCCATGTTGTCACACCATCTTTCAGCATACCATGTATGATCACCGGAATGAGAATGACCGGTATCGTGGAGGAAAAGATCAGACTGTTTTTTCCGGTTAAGGATGCCGTATATTGTGTAGTATTGGTATCCGGTTCTGTTTTACTGTTTATGTCTTCGAAGTTTTTTTCTCCATGGCGGCATACGTTGGAAAATCCGCCGTTCCATATGAAAGCAGCCAGAAAGAGCATAAGCGCGGCAGCTCCGAAAACCCCCTGCCATGGAAAAACTGTCAGAACTGCGGCAGAGAGAATGTAGGAGAGAAGTGTGCCTATAAGCTGGCTTGTAACGATATTGACACAGCAGTTTACTTTGTTCTTTTCATCAAGCATATCGGCAAAAATGCGGATGATGGGAGCCCAGATCATTGCCTGGAAATAACCATTGATTCCCCATATGACAGCCATACCATAGAAATAAGGACATATTCCCATGATGATATTGGCAATTCCCGACCCTGCCAGACCTGTAAAGATCATCCGTTTTGGATTGATCCTGTCACCGAGAATGCCGTTTACCAGTTGACCCGTACCATATGCAAAGAAATAGATCATGCTGATAAAACCGGCCTGTGAAGCGGTCAGGATATTGTCATTGATCATCAGCATCATGGCGGATGAGTAATTCAGCCGGCCGAGATATGAAGTACAATATACCATCCAGCATAATCCGAACAGAAGCCGAATATATTTCTTCTCGTAAATTTTTATTTGTTTTATTTGATTTTTTGTATGTAGCATGTGTATGATAACGCAGCCTTTCATAAATTATTTTGTTGATCAGCCTTTTACTGCACCGTTGGTCAGTCCGCCAATGATCTGTTTCTGCATGAAGGCATAAAAGACCATAACGGGAAGCATGGAGAGAAGAAAAGCGGCAAATACCATCGGATAGTTGACGGCATGTGTTGTTTTGAAATTATACTGGAATAAAGTCAACGTCCAGTTATCCGGAGACTTATTCAGTGCCAGCAGCGGTAAGAGAAAGTCATTCCAGAACCATAAGCCGTTTTTGATCAATACAGTGGATGTCATCGGAGCCAAAAGCGGAAAAATGATCTTATAATAAGTAGTGAACGTCGATGCCCCGTCAATATAGGCGGCTTCTTCCAGTTCTGTGGGAATTCCCTGTATGAAAGCGACGTAGAGGAAAACACCTTCACAGACTGCACTTGCCACATAGACGACAATCAGTCCAAAAATATTGAGCATGTTCATCATGGACATTACTTTGATCAGGGGCAGCATTTTTACTGTAAACGGTACAAAAATACCCATCAATAAGAAGAAATAGAGATATTTATAATATTTTTTATCTTTCATATTTCTGGCGATGGCATAGGAGACCATGGGTATGAAAAGCACAACGCCGAGACTGGAAAATATGGTAATGACCAGTGTATTTAAGATCGTTCTCGGATACTCTGAGTCTGTCAGAATTGATATGAAATTGTCAAGCATTAATCGCTCCGGCAGTGCAAAAAAACTCCGGCTCAATTCCTGCGGTGTTTTTAAGGAGGTGATCACTGTCAGGATCATCGGATAGACAATGAGAAGCACGCCGATCATCAGAAAAATATAAATAAAAATATTGACCTTTTTTTTCATCATGCAGTCCTCCTAGTATACACTTTTTTTGTTGCTGAAACCGATCTGCAGGAAAGAAATGCTGCAGATAATGATGGTCACGATCACTGCTTCCGCGATACCGAAGGAAAAATTGACTTCCTTGAAACCATGGTTATAGATCAGCAAAGCAGTACTTTCCGTTGCTCCTCCGGGTCCTCCGTTTGTCAATGCGACGATATAATCATAAATTGTCAGGCCGTCTTTGATGGTCAATACCATAACTACGGTCAGAACCGGGAGCAGAAAGGGAAATGTGATATAGCGGAATATATTCCATTTTCCCGCTCCGTCCAGTTTCGCAGATTCTGTCAGTTCTGAGGGGACGTTCTGCAGACCGGCCATCAGAAGTACGGTAGGAATGGCGATTCCCTGCCATACGTTTGTGATCAGAATCGCATAGATCGCTGTTTTGGCATTGGAAAGAATACTTCTGCTCAGCCATTCAATGTGAAGAAACTGTCCGATCTGGGGAAGTACCTGGAAAAAAACTTCATTGAAGATCAATCCCACTGTGAGCATACTGACAACGGCAGGAAAGAAATACATTCCTCTGAAAAATCCTTTGAATTTGATCTGACTGTTGAGGATCAATGCCATGATCAGACTCAATCCGACAATACAGATGACGAGCAGGATTGTATATTTGAAGTTGAAGAGGATCGCATTTTGAAAGCGGGTACTCTTAAGTGCATTTACGTAGTTCTTGAATCCTATGAATTGATAGTTATTCGTAAGTCCGTTCCAGTTAGTGAGGCTGTAGTAGATACCTGCTGCCACAGGATAGATGAAAAACAGCAGATAAAGGATGGTAGCCGGTGTGGAAAAGAGAAACATGGTAACAGTACGTTCATTTATGGTTTTCTTTTTTTTCAAATGATTCACAACCTTTCTGTTCAGAAGTGGTTAAAGGGTACAAAAAGGGAAGGCCAGTGTATAACGGGCCTTCCCTCCTGGCATTATCTGTTATTGCGCAGTATATTTTTCTTTACAGATTCTGTCGGTTTCTGTCAATAATGTATCGATATTCTTGTCAGAGATCAGCTGTTGTACATATACGGACCATTCAGAGCGCCATCCTGACGGCCAGAAGTTAACCATTGTAAGGAATGTATTGCTGTTATCAATCGTTTCCTTGATCATTTTCAGTGGTTCAATGTTGTAATTCACGCCTTCGATCACCGGAGGTGTACCTTCTTCATCGGCAACCATCTGATAGATTTCCGGACGGGAAAGGAATTCGATAAATTTTTTGGCTTCTTCCTGATGAGGCGTTTTGCTGGATACGCCGTAGGCAATATCTACATTGATTGGCAGCGATTGTACATCACTGACCGGATTCGGATAAGGAATCAATGTAAATTTTAAGTCAGGATTGTTCTGTGATATCACTGCATATTTTGCAGTAATGGAAACATACATGGGATATTTTCCATTTGCGAAGTCTGAGGTTGCCTGTTCTACGCCGAAGGACAGTGTATCGCCTGCATATTCGCGGGTTTTTAAGATCGCCTCAGCCATTTGACGGAAATAAGGCTTATCTTCACTGGTGAAGGATGAATCGCCTGTTCCTACTTCTTCACAGTCTTTGTAGATGTCGTTTTTCACGATACCGATCAGACGCTCCGCCTCCTGTACCAGGTTACCGGGATCTTTGTCTACGAAAGTGAAGGGTGTGATTCCATTGGCCTGGAATGCCTCACATACTTCCATCAATTCATCCCAGGTGGTAGGAAATTCAAGACCGGCTTCTTCAAACATTGCGTCATTACAATAGATGCCAAAGGAATTCAAGGCAAAAGGCATCGCATAATATTTGCCGTTCCAGGATGAAAATTCAAGAGCTTTGTCAGAAGCTCTGTGAAGCCATTCTTCATTTGACAGGTCTGTATAAACGCCGTCATCCATCATGGTATGATAAGCTGTCTCCGCAGGATATACGGACATTACGTCAGGAACGTCGCCGGTGGAGATTCTTGTGAATAATACGGTTTCCGCATCGGCAGGAGCTGTCTGTTTCACGACGATGTTGGGATTTTCTTCTTGGAATTTCTCGATCACCTTGTTAAACACGGCTTCCCCTTCCACCTTACAGTTGAAAAATTCAAGTTCGACTTTACCGTCGCTTTCTGCTGCAGATTCCTGCTGCTGTGTACCCTGCGTCTGTTCTGTATTCTGGCTGCTGTTGTCGGTGCTTTGACTGTTCTGTCCGGCAAGTCCGCATCCGGTCAGACTGCCGGCAATCATAGCAGTGCCGAGAATCAAACTGAGTAATTTCTTTTTCATTTGTTAATCCTCCTGAAATTTTATTTGATAAACTTATCATATATGACTTCTTCATTTTAGGCTTGCCATATTTTCTTGTTTTATTGCCATTTCTTCATGCCTTGTCTAAAGTTTTTGCTATCTGAAACTGTTTTATATATAATGTGATTGTGATAATGAAAGTTAAGGAACTGTAAACTGATTCTTGATAGATATAGAGAAAGAGGTATTGTAATGAGTATTTTCGATTTCCATCTTGCTCCGTCTAAAATGAATAAGTATCTGAAGGTTATGATCGCTCTGGAGGCTTTGCTGCTTTTTGGCGCTTATGGCATAATCATGGGTATGTTCAGTAATATAGAGCGGCAGAAGACGGAGCGCTCGATCCAGCAGATGAATTATACATTAACTACAAATATTCGTCATACTCTTGATATGCTGGATACCCTGACAAAGGCTCCGATCAGCAGTGATTCCTATGCGGCTGTTCCCACTTTGTGGAGTTATCTGATATCTCCGGCGAAACAGAAAGAGAATCCATACAAATTTGAGGCGTTGTTCATTGATAAGTATCATCAGATGAATTTATTGTTTCCACAGATGAATGCCTTTTTTATTTTTGATCCGCATGGAAAAGTTCTCAGTTACAAATATAATAATATGAAATATTTCATGTTGGATGATCTGTCGGAAGAAGAATGGCTTGCTTCTCTGAAAGAGAGCGGAGGGGAATTGCAGTTATATCAACAGGAAAAACTGGATTCGATCGGATATACTGTTGACGCGAAAGTACTCTATGCGGGACGATGGTTATATGATATCTATTCTTCCCAGCCTGCAGTTATAGTCATTATTGGAATCAATATTTCAGATATCTATACTTCTTTTGAGAGTCAGAAATTATTTGAAACGCAGGAATTCGCCTGCTTTGATCATGAGGGAACGATGCTTTTTGCTTCTGACGGTATGCAGGAGGTTTCTTTGCAGCAGATTTTACATGCGGAGGAGAATTCCGAGATCAGTTATCAGGTAAATTATGATAAGACCTACCAGATCTACAGCGTGATCGGGACGGAGCGCAAAGATATTGCGGGTATTTCTTTTTATTTAAAGCTGCTTTTTTTTCTTTTGATCCCTGTGATTATTATTTTCAATTTGATAGTGGCCATGACGATCACAAAGAATGTTGTTCGCTCGTACAACAAAATGACGGAGGAGGTTTATCAAAAGACAATTTCGGAAAAAGATTTAAATCTGCAGATGCTCCGTTCTCAGATCAATCCTCATTTTCTGTACAATACACTGGATAGTATGCGAATGGCTGCATTGAATGTGGGATATGATTATCTGGCGAGTATGTGTGAACTTTTGGCGAAAATACTTCGATATGGGGTTTCCAGTCCGAAGAATCTTGTCACAGTGGAAGAGGAACAGAATCATTTATGTGAATATATCACATTGATCAATCTGCGGTATTCCAATATTGTCATACAGAGAAATATCGATCCTTCCATATTACAGTATCGGATGTTGAAGCTTCTTTTGCAGCCATTGGTGGAGAACAGCGTCAATCACGGTATCGGTGATGATACGGAAAATGGCATGATACAGATCTGGGGATTTCAAAGGGAAGATATGCTGGTGTTTATGGTAACCGATAACGGGAATGGAATGGATGAAGAACATCTGCAGCTTTTGAGAGATTACCTGGATGATAAGAACAATGCTTTCAAAAGCATCGGATTAAAAAATATCAAGAAGAGAATTCAGCTTTACTATGGAGAAAAATATAATCTGTCGATTGACAGCCGGCCGGGACAGGGTACGTCAGTTACCGTCACCCTGCCGCTTATAACAGACAACGATTGAACTTAATTTGCTGACAGGAAAGGAACCGGTGTAGTCGTGATAAGTAATTATATCTTAATTGTAGATGATGATCCCAATATCAGAGAAGGAATTACGAGAGAGGTTGAGAAGGAATTTGAAAATAAAGCGGTTGTTTTGAATTGTAAGAACGGACTGGTTGCCGCTGACCTTTTAAAATGTAATACGGTAGATATTGTGGTGACAGATATTAAAATGCCTTATATGAATGGGATCGAGCTGCTTGAATTTATCCGGGAGAACAATATTTCCTGTAAGAGCGTAGTGCTGAGCAGTTATGATGATTTTAATCTTGTCAGGGATGCCATGCGTGCCGGGGCTTCCGACTATCTGCTCAAGCCGGTGGATTTTCCGGCTTTGCATCATATTCTGTATAAACTGCTTACGGAAGTGATCATGGAACGCAGCAATGCTTTCGGAAGTAATGCTCCGGTCAATATGCAGAAACTTCTGGAGTCGTATCTGAAAGAGCATGTTGTCAGAGATGCCGATCTGCTGGCATTTGAGGAAAAAAACATGCTGCAGCAGGATTCACCCTGTATTCTTGGCTGTGTCAAAATGGAATATCCTTCTTCTGAACGACTTTTCAAACTGCAGGAACAGATTCGGGAAGATTTGTATAATTGTCTGAATAAAAATCATATCCGATATAAGACAATATTGAGCGGTGAGGTTGCTTCCTGTTTTGTTTTTATGGTTTTTGTTGATGGTATGCCGTTTCACTGTCTGAATGCACTGACTCATTTCAAGGATATTCTGGTAGATAATGAATTAAAAATATGCATCAGTGAGGAACATTTGATTCTGGGAGAAATGTTTCCTGCTTTCTGCGAATGTATTTCTATGTTCGAGCAGGGATATTATGATCTTCCTCTGACAGATGTTCCGGTTTTGTATAAAGATGATGATATGGAGTCTGTTCTCGTCTCTATTACGGAAGCCTTGAATCTTTATGATATGAAGGATACATGGCGCCATCTTGTTCACTTTTTTGATATCTGTAACACGATGAAGCCTTCTGTAAAAAAGGTGCATAAATTGTTGAATGATATGCTTTATGAACTTTTGCGAAAGAATGCGAGGTATATTGAACCGTTGAGCCGGTTGAAATTTACGGAGCATGATATTTTTCATCAGATTGAGACGGCTCCCAGTCTGTCGATTCTGGAAAGAGAACTTTTTGAATCTCTGAATCATCTGGTGGAGACGGTGATCGCAGGACTGCCTGATAAAGACGATCATATCATTGAGAAAGCAAAACGATATATTGAGGATAATTATAATGATTATATTACCCTGGACGATATCGCCGCTCATGTCTATTTGAACAAGAGTTATTTTTCTACTTTCTTTAAAAATAAGGTGGGACTTACGTATCGGGAATACCTTCAAAATTACAGGATTCAGAAAGCGGTTGAACTGATCAGGAATTCTGACAGGAAGGTGTATGAGATCGCGCAGGCGGTGGGCTATAATGATTCTGCGCATTTTATTCGTGCTTTTAAGAAGGTGACGGGAAAGAACCCGGGTGCTTTCCGATCATGATAAAAGAGCGGCAAAAAATCCGCTCTTTTTATACAATGATCAACATTCCAGTGACAGTACAATATCCTGTTCGTAGTCACCGAAGGTTTTGCCGAAAATATTAAATCCGCCGATATATTTGGCGTCGGGTTTGTTGCCGATGCGTACCGTGACGAAGGATTTCTGATTGAGGCCAAGTTGGTCTACGGTTACATCTTTCACATGTACCTCATTCACATAGCATCCGTCTTTGCGTAATTCCCAGTTTACCAGCATACCGTATTGTGTGGAGCCGTTGGGCCAGATGGCGCTTGTCAGTCTACCGCGTCTGTGGCCGAAGTCGCCGGGGCATGTCCAGGTTCCGCAGTCCACGCCGTTCATCCAGACTGTGATATCTGACTTCCAGTCTTCACGAAAGCCGGGCGCTTCGGAACAGATTTCCATTGTCAGGCAGATCCTTTTTACATCATCGTTGCTGAAAAGTCCGTTGGCAAATTTATATTCTACAAATCCTGCCGAGGACCAGAGAAGTCCTGCGTTGATCCTCTCGGGGAGATAGAAGCTGTACTCCTGATCCTCGTTGCCGATCACACCGTCTACGCCGACCAGTCCGCAGGTCGGATGAACATTGCATTCCGAATACATGCCCACAGGCATTTCGCTGCTGAAGACTTCCCTGACATTGTTATCTCTTCTGATCAATCTGACTGAGACGGAGTCGATCTTCCTGCTGCATAATTTAGAAGAGCCTCTTGCACCCGGTCTTTCTTCCATGCGGATCAGTCCTGCTTCTTCCAGAATTTTGAGGTGGAAAGCAGCGCTGGATGCAGGAATATCCATGATGCGTGCGATATCGCCGATGATCAGACAATCTTCATATAGAAGCTGCAGAATCTTCAACCGGATCGGAGAAGAGAATGCGCGGCCTATGGCACAGACTTCTTCTTCGTTATTGATTTCATAGTTTTTAAATTTAGCCATCTTCTTATCCTGTCTTATCTTGTCAAATGCATGATGGAAGTTTAGTATAAGTTAATTCTCTGTCTAAATCAAACTATAGCATATATAAGTTTGTGCGTCAAATGATTCTGTTATAACAATAATTCTGTAAAAATATAGATAGGTATAATGATAAAAATATTATTTATGTTTTTATTATTGGAAAAATATACAAAATAACTAAAAAATATATAAAAATTAAAATTATGTTGACAGTATGCATTATATAATATATCCTGTAAGCACATAACAACAGTTATATTGTTTTTAATATAATTATTTAGTTTAGAAAAAAGTATAAGAAACAATATAACTGTAATAAGCTATCAACGGCCGTGTAGCAGTTATGGTAAAAATTTATCAAAAGCAGAAGGAGGATATTATTATGAAGCGTAAATGGTTAGCGGCATTGTTGACTCTGACGATGACAGCGGGTCTATTATCCGGATGCGGCGGTGGCGGCAGTAATGCAGGATCGACGGCAGGTACAGATACGCCTGCAGCAGAGGCGGACTCCCAGGAAGAATCGGGGGGGGTAATACGGAAGCGGCTGACGCAGAAGGTGAAGCCTCAGGTGATACAGCAGATGTAAATGAAGACGGTACTGTAAATAACCCGGAAGCCGTACAGGTGGATGAGAACAAGCTGGTATTCTGGTCTCTGTTCAGCGGCGGTGACGGTGGTTTCATGGATGAGATCATTGCTGATTACAATTCTAAAGGACCGAGCAAGGAAGTACAGTCCATCATGCTGGTATGGGCAGACTACTATACGAAGCTGCAGACTGCAGTTGCAGCCGGCAAGGGTCCTGACATCGGTGTATCCCATGTATCCAAGCTTCCCGAGCTTGTAGATCAGGGTGTTGTAGAGCCGATCGATTCTTATTTGGAGCAGATGGGATTTGATATGAGTTCTGTATATGCGTCTAATTCTATCGACTCCGTAACCTTTGACGGACAGATTTATGCAATTCCGTTAGATACGCACGCAGAGATTCTTTATTATAATACAGACATCCTTGAGAGAGCAGGGATTGCTTTGAATGCTGACGGTCAGCTGGATATCAACAGCTGGGATGAATTTAAGGCGATCATGGATCAGTGTAAGGCAGTTTTGGAAGATGGCGAGACAACACTTTCGATGACGAATGCGGGCGATGATCCGTATCGTATCTGGTGGGCTACTTATTTCCAGATGGGCGGAACACCTCTCGTAAATGATGACGGCACAGAAGTGACGCTTGATATGGATATTGCGAAGAAAGCTGCAGAAACCGTGAAATCTTTATTCGAAGATGGTTATATTATCGAAGGTATTGATGATCATCAGCAGCTTTTCCAGAGCGGCAAGGCAGCTTTTGCTACCTGCGGAACCTGGGCTACAGGTGCATTCGAGAAGACGGAAAACCTGAATTTTGGTGCACAGGCATGGCCGAAACTGTTTGACAATGATTCCTGCTGGGCTGATTCCCATACAATGATCCTTCCGGTAAATCCTGACAGAACAGAAGAAGAGTCGCTTGCAGCGGTAGAATTCCTGGTTGGAGCATCCGGTGACGGCGGCACGATCTGGGCAGGTTCCGGACAGATTCCTTCTAACATGAGCGTACTGGAGAGCGACGAATATCTGGGTATGCCTTACAGAAGCAGTTACAAGTCTGCGTTACAGACAGCTGTATTACCGTCTAAGAATCCTCATTTCTATGCGATGAAGGACGGTATCATCGAGAATCTGAATACTTATTGGACTAATGTAGCTGATGTTGACACTGCTATTCAGGGTCTTTATGACGAGTTAGAATCCAATTTGGATTAAGCTTATCGATAACTTAAGGGGGAGCATAGACTGCTCCCCTTTTCTGTCTTAGTTGCATGAAAGGAAGGATACGATCTATGAGTAAAGCAAGAAAACGAAGAACTTTCCTGACGGCGATAGCCTTTATTCTCCCGTTTTTTATCTTATATACTGTCTTTACGATCTGGCCGGTCATTCAGGGATTCTATGTAAGCTTACATAAATGGGGTTTGATGGGAAAACAGAGTTTTATCGGTTTCGATAATTATGTAAAATTTATTGGGGATAAGAATTTTTGGAAGGCATTAAAGGCGACTACTTTCTTCGTGATCATTACAACGCCGATGCTGGTGATCTTGGCAATGGTTCTGGCTATGCTGGCAAACCGTGTGACAAAGATGAAGAAGAGTCTTCGTATCATTTATTATCTGCCCAGCGTGCTTTCGGTATCTGTTGCGTCTTTTATTGCAAAATATGTATTTACACCGTACAGAGGTCTCGTCAATGGTGTGCTTCATTCTACCGGGCTTATTGCTGCGGATGTGGAACCGCAGTGGCTGCAGGATCCGAATCTTGTGTGGATCACGATTTCTGTCATGACCGTGTGGTGGACGATCGGTTTCAGTATGCTTTTGTTCCTCTCTGCTTTGCAGGATATTTCTTTTGATATCTATGAGGCGGCGATGATAGACGGGGCTTCGAGTAAGCAGCTTCTCTTCTATGTGACGATCCCGCTTTTGAAGCCGACTTTGTGGCTTGTATCTTTACTGCAGCTGATCGCATGTTTCAAGGTGTTTGGTCAGATTCAGCTGATCACGGGCGGCGGTCCTGGTTCTACCACGCGGCCGCTGATCCAGTATATTTATGAGACGGCTTTCGGTAAAAATAATATGGGCTATGCGGCTGCTATGTCCTACGTATTATTTGCGATTCTGCTGGTGCTTTCTATTGTGCAGCAGACTCTGCAGAGGAGAGGGGAGGATTAGAATATGATCAAGAAGAAAACACCCGGTTATTGGGTTTTGAATGTGATATCCGTTTTTCTGGCCGTTATTTTTATCGGTCCGGTCATCTGGGCGCTCGCGGTGTCCTTCCAGATCGAAGGTAAGCAGATCGTGTCGGTGTTTGACTGGTTTAAGCCGCCTTATACGCTGCAGAATTATCCGGAGATCATTTTGAATTCTTCTGTGCCGGTCTGGTTAAAAAACAGTTTGATCATTGCTGTCATTACAACCGCTTTGACAGTGATCTTTTCCGCGCTGGCTGCTTATGCGATCGCGAAACTGCCTTTTAAGGGAAGCAATCTTATCTTTATGTATTTTATGCTTGGTCTGATGGTGCCGGGTGAGGCGACGATCGTTCCTCTGTTTATCACGGTAAACGGAATGCATATGATCGACAGTTATGCGGGTATGATATTGCCGTCCATTGCGGGTTCCATGACATTGATCATTATGGTTTCCTTTTTCAAGGGACTGCCGACGGAGCTTTTGGAGGCTGCCAGGATTGACGGGGCCAATGAGCTGAGAACCTTTTTTGTGATCGCACTGCCTTTATCGAAGACGATCATCTCTACGGTTTGTATCTTTTCCTTTATCGGCAGCTGGAACAACTACCTGTGGCCGTTGTTGTGTGCGATGAATGAAAGTCTCTTCACGCTTCCGATCGGTATTCCGACTTTTGCCGGTACTTATACGGTGGACTATGTGCGTCCGCTGACTGCAAGTATGGTGGCATCTTTGCCGATGATCATTATTTATGTGATATTTGAGAAACAGATTGTGGCAGGTATTACGGCAGGTGCAGTGAAGGGTTGACAGAGAAAAGCAGATGGAGAAGCAGTGGCGGGAATGGGTATTGCGGCAGGTGCAGTGAAGGGTTGATAAGAAGCAGTGTCAGGCGGCTGGCAGACAGGGGGAATATAGAGTATGGATGCCGAAGGAAAGGTTTCAACAGGAAGAAAAAGGGAGATTGATATTTTAAAAGGAATTCTGACGATTACCATGATCCTGTGTCATTCGATCCAGTTTTTCGGGGTGGAAAAAGATCCGGTTCAGGGATTGCTGGTCAATGTGATCAATCTCACTACTTTTTCCGGTTTCGTGTTTTGTTTCGGTTATGTGGGGGAGATGGCTTATTTCCAAAAAAGCTGGCCGACGGCTGCAAAGAAGATGGGTAAAAATGTGCTGCGTATTCTGATCGCTTTCTACCTGTCGGGAATTGCCTATGTAGCTCTTGTGGAAGGAAAAATCTTCCGTATGGATTTTATCCGGGAAGTGTTGTTTTTACAGAAATACCCGGGATGGTCGGAATTTCTTGTGTCCTTCTCGGCCATGCTTTTGATCGGAATTGTCTGTTTTCCTGTTTTTAAAAGGATGAATGGTAAGATTTTGATCTTATGTGCGCTCATAAGCGGTGGTTTCTGTTTTCTTCCTTATGAGAGGATTACAAATTCCTGGCTGGCTTTGCTGGTCGGTTCCAGACATTTTGTTACGTTTCCGGTTCTGCAGTACAGTATTTTCTTTGCGGCCGGTGTCTGGTTTTGTAAGAATAAGATCCGGTGGAAGTGGCAGCTTCTTGTATTATGTATCTGTCTGGGGATTCCCTGTTTCTATTCTTATGTGCAGACGGGATATCTGCCGGAACGTTTTCCGGTTTCTCTGTGGTATCTGTTCGGCGGATGTTTATTTGTATACTTGTATTATGTTCTGGCCTGTTTTTTGGAGAAGGTGCGAGGCAGGATCGGTAAGAAGGTGATCGGCTGTTTTGAGCGAATCGGTGCGCAGTCTTTGTTTTATCTGCTGTTCAGTAATTTGATGATCTTCGCGCTGGACTGCTCGAGTTTCAGTTTCCGGTCTGTGGGGTACGGTTATACTTATTTTATTGTTATACTGTTGGTGACAGGTTATTTTATACATATTCTGCCGGTAGTTCATTTTAAATCTTAAGTGATAAAGAGAGGAGAGTTTAAGTTATGAAGTATTATGTAAAGGATTATCCCAGGCCGCAGTTTGTGAGGGATAATTGGGAGAATCTTAACGGAGCATGGGATTTTCGCTTTGACGATGACAATGTCGGAGAGCGGGACAGGTGGTATGAGGGCTTTGAGAAAGAGCATGAGATTCAGGTTCCTTTTACCTATGAGACGAAGCTGAGCGGTATTGAGGATGAGAGACGTCATGATCATATCTGGTATGCGAAGAAGATCAGCGTTGACGGCAGCAGACTGGAGAAAGAGAATTTTGTGATTCACTTCGAAGGAAGCGATTTTTTGACAACTCTGTGGGTGAACGGACAGAAGGCAGGCAGTCACAGGGGCGGCTATGCGAGATTTTCTTTTGATATTACCGATCTGGTGAAGGACGGAGAGAATGAGCTGGTAGTGAGGGTGGAAGATACTTTTGACATGCAGCAGCCGAGAGGAAAGCAGCGCTGGTGTGATGAGAATTATCAGTGCTGGTATGTGCAGACGACAGGATTGTGGAAGACGGTGTGGACGGAGTACGTGCCGAAGGTAAGTTTAAAGGCTGTCAAGATGACGCCGCATCTGGAAGAATGTACGCTGGAAGTGGAGTATCAGGTTGATGCACCTGATTGCATGTGGGACGGAAGCCTGAGCGTGGAGGCGACGGTTACTTTTGACGGTAAGTTTATCAATAAGGTGTGTACGGCGGTGGTGTCAGAGCATGTGAATACAACGATCGACATTTCAAAGAAGAACAGCGGTTATGCGTGGATCGTGAAGATGTGGAGCCCGGAAGAGCCGAATCTGTATGATATCACTTTTAAGGTTGTAAAAGATGCGGAAGTAGTGGACACGGTCGGTTCTTATTTCGCAATGCGTGAGATCCGGATCGAGCAGAGAAATATTCTGCTGAATGGCAGACCGCTTTATCAGAGGCTGATCCTGGATCAGGGTTATTGGAAGGATTCCCATTTGACACCGCCCAGCGAGGAGGCGCTGATCGAAGATATTGATAAGATTCATGCGCTGGGATACAACGGGCTGCGGAAACATCAGAAGACGGAAGATGAGAGATTCTTATACTGGTGTGATGTGAAGGGTATGCTGGTATGGAGTGAGATGGCGGCTGCTTATGATTTTTCTGATTACGCGGTGGAAGAGTTCACGAGAGAGTGGCTGGAGATCGTGAAGCAGAATTACAATCATCCCTGTATCATTACATGGACGCCGTTTAATGAATCCTGGGGAATCAGTCAGGTGGAGACCTGTGAGCGGCAGCAGCATTTCACGGAAGGTATTTACTATTTGACCAAGAGTATTGACAGGTATCGCCCTGTGATCGTCAATGACGGTTGGGAGCATACGATCTCCGATATCCTCACGCTGCATGATTATGAGGAAGTGGGCAAGCTCTTGAAGAAGCGTTATGTTGATTGTGAGGAAGAGATCTTTGATACGGAAGTATATCACAGTCTCTTCAAATCGGCTATGGCGAATGGTTATGACTATATTGGTCAACCGGTTATTATCAGTGAATACGGCGGTATCGCTTTTAACAATGATGACAGCGGATGGGGCTATGGCAATAAGGTGAATACGGAAGAAGATTTCATCAGGAGATTTGATAAGATCACTACGGCTGTTAAAGAGATTCCTTATGTGTGTGGTTACTGTTATACACAGGTGACAGACGTGCAGCAGGAGATCAACGGTCTGATGGATATTGACCGGAACTTTAAGGTGAATGCTGATGTGATCAAAGAGATCAATGAGCGTCAGATTGGATATTGGCGACAGATATATACGAAACCTGTAGCGGACTGCTGATATCATTATAGTAAACAAAATTTCTGATGTCGTTAACTATAAAACCGGAGAGACAGTAAATATGTTGCTGTCTCTCCGGTTTCTTATGTCAGGATCATAAGAACATTTCAATTTCTCTTAACACTTCGTCCGGGGATTCGAGGTGAGGAAAATGTTTTGTCTGGGGAATATAGACGTCTTCGATCGCCGGATTGTAATATTTGTAATTCTCGATCGTAGTCTGTATTTCTTTTTCTTTCTCGCCGCCGATCATTAAGATGCTGTTGTCGATCTCTTTCAGTTCATGAAGAATATTTATATTCATATATTTGCCAAGATAGCTGGCGAATGCAAATTTAGCATTATACCTGCCGACATGAGCGGCCTCCAGATAGTTGTAGATATATTTCTCTTTGATTTCGCCGGGCTGGCAGAAGTACTCTTCCTCAAATGATTTGCGGATCATATATCTGTTGGCAAAGATATGGTAGGTAAAAGTCCCTACGACCGGCAGCTCAAAGAAGAATTTCAGGAGCATCGTCTGTTTGGACGGAATCTGGTTCTGCAGATAAAGGTTCTGAGGATTAATGCAGATCAGTTTATTATACAGTTCCGGATTATTGTGACAGGACATGATGATAAACGGAACGGATTCTCCTGTCACGATTACGGATGTCTTCTTTCCAATCACGTTTTTGATAAAGTCGCTGATCAGCTGTTCATAAATATTGCCGGTGTATGTCATGGACGGTTTGTCAGACAATCCGTATCCCAACAGATCAATGGAATAAATTTCATGTTTATCGGTGAGATTATTGATCAGTCTGTGGTATTCATAATTGGAACTTCCTATGGTCAGATCATGTACGAAGAGAAGAGGGGTTCCGCTTCCTTTCTTCTGATATCTGATCTTACCGAACCGCCATTCATAGTAGCGGTTTTCTGAATTTCCGAGTAAATTTTTGACAGTGCTAAGGGACGTATGAATCCTGTTCATGACGTGCATTGCACTGATGGAGGATGCTGTTAAGATTACGGCCGTGGCTGCTTTTTTGTTCATAGTGTTGCTCCTTTTGAATTATTATGAGAGTGCGTTTTTTGGACAATTTTTGACACATTCCATACAGAGAATGCATTCTGTTGCGTTTTTCCGTTTTCGTGAGTTGTCTGTTACATCAACGTCCATCGGGCATATCTTTTTGCATTTTTCACATGAAACACATTCGTCCTGATTACATGTAATGCGGATGAGCGAAAAGTAACTCATCGGTTTCAAAAATACCGTGATCGGGCAGATATATTTACAAAATGCCCTGTTGTCTTTAAACAGAAATGCCAGTGCGATACCTGTCAGATAGTAGAGGATATTTCCGATCAGGAATGACCAAAACATTATCTTCTCCATATTACCTGTATGAGTGAGAAACAGTGCCGCTACATAAATGAGAGATACGGCAAAGGTAATATATCTGATGAAGCCGATTTTCTTTCTCGGTCTGCGCGGTTCTTTGTAGGGAAGAAAATCAAGGATCATGGCTGTCCAACATGCATACCCGCACCAGCCTCTGCCAAAGACAAGAGGACCGAATATCTTGGCGACTGCATAGTGGATTGTCGCGGCTTCAAATCTGTTCTTTGTCTTATCTTATAGTTAATGATATTAGAAATTTTGTTTTGGCCTGCAGGTACTTCCGCATATGACTCATGCAAGAGCCGGAAATAGAGATTTGTTATGTCGCTTATTATATATTATATACTTAAATGGTAAAGTGTGCAATTATGAAAAGGACGGTCAGGGTTTTCATATTTTTTGTTTTGTTATATGATTAGAGTATGAATTTATAATGTGCAGGATGTTGTGCTCAGTATATTCTTTCTGGCATGGATCAGGAAAGTTGGAAAGTTGATCAGATAAAATGTGAGGCGGGTGATGATTGTTATGGGTAGTATGGATATGGACAGAAATAGTTATGAAGTGTTATGTGAAATACACAGTGATATGAAAAAAGAACTGGAAAAGCATCTTGCAGAGTTGGCTGAGAAAAGAAAAAGAATAGAAGAAATTGATTCTTATATGAATGGATTGCTCAGCAAGGAGGAAAACGATCTGCAGGTTTTCCTGCCGAGGCGGGTAGAAATCTTGTACCGTGATGACATAGAGCAGTGCAGAAAAGAAAGAGAAAAACTGATTTTGGAGTGTGACAGTCTGCAGGGATATATTCAGTCAGAGTATGAAAAGGTTGAGCGTCTGGATAAATTGAAGTTTGATCTTTTGAAAATGTTACACGTGAAACAATTTTCTACTTTGAATGTTTCTTCTTTACAGATATTGTCCCGACTTATTCCTGAGATCAGATCGGTTTCTGACAATATGGAAGTCGAGGATGGGGATATGATAAAAGCGAAACAGGTTTTATCAGGAATAGAGCAGGATATTGGCACGCTAATTGCGGATGCTAAAGATCTGATTTTCCATAGAAATCTTTTGTCTTCGGAATTGAATTTATTATCTGATGAGGTAAGCCTTAATGATATGCTTTCTGAATATTTTGATGCGTTACATTTGAATCGTTCTTTTTGTATTAAGGCAGATATAGATGATATCAGAATTGATCATTCTGACTTCGCCAGAGAGATTGCTTTTGTTGCTGCATATAGAATAATTGTCGAGTATATAAATGATTTTGTTTCGTATTCAGATGATCATAGGATTACGATTAAGGTAAAGAAGCAGAAGTATAAGTATTGGATAGTGATCAAGGATAATAAGGGAAGATATGACAGGAAAGAAGATAATGCGCCTGATCATATTGGTATTGATTATTCTGATATTGTAGAAGACAATGTGAAGAACAACTTAAAAGCAGATCAAGTAGATGCTGGCGCTGGTTATTCTGATAATGAAGGTGATAGTGATTGTATTGGTGATACGGCTTCTGGATTGGACGCCATAAAGAAAATTGTATTTGCATTGGGCGGAAACATTGATATCAGGATGAGCAGAGAGTTTACGATTGATATTAAGATACCTGATCTGGTGTAGTCAAGGTTGATTCATGCAATGTAAATAAGATCGAAGGAGAATACGGTTTCTCTGGAAGCCACTGAGGCAGGGAGTCCCATTTATGAAAAGTATGGATTTGTGAAAATGAATGATGAAATAGAACTTTCCAAAAACTTTGTTTTTATGGGATAGATTTTAAATTTGGAAATTTGTTATGTCGTTTACTATCACTATAAGAAAAGAGTGTTTTCATAATGATAAGATAATGTTTCACGTGAAACATTCCCTATATTTGGAGTATGGACACAAGATAATGTTTCACGTGAAACAATCCAACCCAATATATTGTGAGTAGTACCGTGAAACATCTAATTTTGTATAGAAATCTTATTGTGAAACATTCTTTTTTAGTCAAAATGCAGTAATGAAACTAAGATATACGTGAAACAACCGGCGACTGTTACTGTAAACAGTAAGTAGAGTATAATTTGGAAAATTTATATGGAAAGTTTATATAGATTATCTTTCTGTTTAATGATATAATCGTAAGCGGACAGAAAACAAAGTTTTTGGAGAGAAAGCGTTTTGTCGAAAAAATAATATTTTTACAAAACGAAAGGTGAAGGTAAGTATCATTATGGGAAGAACGATTGCGATTGCAAACCAGAAGGGTGGAGTTGGTAAGACGACAACTTCCATTAATCTATCTGCTTCTTTGGCAGAGAAAGGAAAAAAAGTTTTGGTGATCGACACGGATCCGCAGGGAAATACAACCAGTGGATTCGGCATTGAAAAGAATGATCTGGATAACACAATCTACGAATTGATTCTGGGGGAATGTTCTATCAATGAATGTATCATCAAGGAAGTGATACCGGGTGTTTCGGTTATTCCGTCTAATGTCAATCTGGCGGCGGCCGAGATTGAGTTGATCGGTATTGACAAGAAGGAATACATATTAAAAAATGAAGTAGACTGGGTAAAGGATGTATTTGATTTTATCATCATTGATTGTCCTCCCTCACTGAATCTGTTGACAATTAATTCCATGACCACGGCAGACACAGTACTGGTGCCGATTCAGTGTGAGTATTATGCTCTGGAAGGTTTGAGCCAGTTGATTCATACGGTGAATCTTGTAAAGGAAAGACTGAATCCGGAACTGGATATGGAAGGTGTTGTATTTACGATGTACGATTCGAGAACAAACCTTTCCATGCAGGTAGTGGAGAATGTAAAAAATCATTTACAGCAAAATGTATATAAAACTGTGATACCCAGAAATATAAGATTAGCTGAGGCGCCCAGTTATGGCAAGCCGATCAATCTATATGATCCGAAGTCTGCGGGAGCCGAAGCATATATGTTACTTGCTGATGAAGTGATCAATAGAAAGGGTGTATAGTGTATGGCGGCTAAAGTATCAAGGGGTTTAGGAAAAGGATTGGATTCCCTGATTCCCATGGGATCGGTATCATCCGAAAAAAAGGCTGACAGCAAAGAAGAAAATAAAGAGAGTAAAGACAGTAAAGCGACAGAAACCGTAGTCAAAATTACACAGGTAGAACCTAACAGGGAACAGCCGAGAAAGAATTTTGACGAAGATGCGTTGCAGGAACTGGCGGATTCGATCAAGCAGTTTGGACTTTTGCAGCCTATTCTGGTGCAGGACCGGAAGACACATTATGAGATCATAGCGGGTGAGCGTCGCTGGCGTGCGGCTAAGCTGGCAGGGTTAAAAGAAGTTCCTGTTATCATCCGTGACTATACGGATCAGGAGATCGTGGAAATCTCCCTGATCGAAAATATCCAGAGAGAAGACTTAAATCCGATCGAAGAAGCGCAGGCTTATAAGAGACTTTTGACAGAGTTTAATCTCAAGCAGGATGAGGTTGCGGAGAGGGTTTCCAAGAGCAGAACCGCCGTTACCAACTCCATGCGGCTCTTGAAACTGTGTGATGAAGTGCAGCAGATGATCATTGATGATATGCTTTCCACCGGTCATGCCAGAGCGCTGATCTCTATCGAAGATCCGGAACAGCAGTACATGATCGCACAGAAGATATTTGATGAGAAGTTAAGCGTTCGAGAGGTGGAAAAACTCGTCAAGGATCTGAATAAGCCGGAAAAGCCGAAGAAGGAGAGCAATAAAGAAGATAAAAGTCTGGATATCATTTATGAGGCTATTGAGGAAAAATTGAAACAGTCTCTTGGAACGAAGGTCGAGATTTCTTCCAAGGGAAACGGCGCCGGTAAACTGGAGATTGAATTTTATAATCATGATGACCTGGACAGGATTATTGAACTGCTGTCTAAATCCTGAAAAAAGGTATAGAATATTGTAGTACATGCAGATAAAATAATTGGCTGAGAAAGGTACGAACAGATGAATTATAATTTACTGGAAATGATAGGGCTGAGTGGATTTGATCTGACATATTTGTTTATTGTTTCGTATGCGTTGATTCTGATATTGATCATAATGGTGATCGTACAGGCAGTCAAGCTGAGTAAGCTGTCTAAGAAATATAAGAAGTTCATGTCAGGTAAAAATGCCAAGAGCCTGGAAAAAGACATTATTGGTCTTTACGAAGATAACAGATTTATCAAAGCTTCTACAGAAAAAAATAAAAGCGATATCAGATTTCTGTATAAAAAACTTGCCAGTACTTTCCAGAAAGTCGGTATTGTAAAATACGATGCATTCAACCAGATGGGCGGACAGCTTAGTTTTTCACTTGCATTGCTGGATGAAAATAACAGTGGCTTTATCTTAAACTGCGTGCACAGCACGGAAGGATGTTACTCTTACACGAAAGAGATCAGAAACGGATCGTGTGACATTTCACTGGGAGAGGAAGAAAGAGAAGCTCTGGATATTGCCATGGATATTTAGAAGACTATAAAGAGAATGTGTTTTTGCAAAAGCAGCACGAAACTATAAACAAATAATATAATAAATTGGAGGCACATTATGATAGACATTAAGTTTTTGAGAGAGAATCCGGATGTAGTTAAGGAGAATATCAAAAAGAAATTCCAGGACAGCAAACTTCCTCTTGTGGATGAAGTGATCGAGTTGGATGCAGAAGTCAGAAAAGCACAGCAGGAAGCGGATGATATCCGTGCCAGCAGGAATAAGATATCCAAGGAGATCGGCGCTTTGATGGGACAGGGTAAGAAAGAAGAAGCGGAGGCAAAGAAAGCAGAAGTAGCGGCCAACGCAGCCCGTCTTGCAGAGTTGGAAGAAAAGGAAAACGAACTTCGTGAAAAGATCAAGAAGAATATGATGACGATTCCGAATATCATTGATCCTTCTGTTCCGATTGGTAAGGATGATTCTGAAAATGTGGAGATTCAAAAGTACGGTGAGCCGGTGGTGCCGGATTTTGATATTCCTTATCATACAGAGATCATGGAGAGATTCCATGGTATTGATATGGATGCTGCCGGACGCGTGGCCGGAAATGGTTTTTACTATCTGATGGGTGATATTGCCAGACTGCATTCTGCTGTTATTTCTTATGCGAGAGACTTTATGATCGGCAGAGGTTTTACTTACTGTGTGCCGCCTTTTATGATCAGAAGTGCAGTGGTGGACGGCGTTATGAGTTTTGCCGAGATGGATGCCATGATGTATAAGATCGAGGGAGAAGATCTGTATCTGATCGGTACTTCGGAGCATTCCATGATTGGTAAGTTTATTGATACGATCATACCGGAGGAGGAGCTGCCTCACACGCTGACCAGTTATTCTCCCTGTTTCCGCAAGGAAAAAGGTGCCCACGGTATCGAGGAGAGAGGCGTGTACCGGATACACCAGTTTGAAAAACAGGAGATGATCGTTGTCTGTAAGCCGGAGGAATCTCCGATGTGGTTTGAAAAACTGTGGCAGAATACGGTAGATCTGTTCCGCACACTGGATATTCCCGTCAGGACGATTGAGTGCTGTTCCGGTGATCTGGCGGATCTGAAAGTGAAATCTTTTGACGTGGAAGCATGGTCTCCCAGACAGAAGAAATATTTTGAGGTCGGAAGCTGCTCCAATCTGGGAGATGCGCAGGCCAGAAGACTCCGCATCCGTGTGAACGGAAAAGACGGTAAGTATTTTGCTCATACCTTAAATAATACAGTTGTGGCGCCGCCGAGAATGCTGATTGCCTTTTTGGAGAATAATCTGCAGGCTGACGGATCCGTGCGGATTCCAGAAGTGCTTCGTCCGTATATGGGCGGTATGACTGAATTAAGGTAAATGGAAAATATTATCAGCGATCTTGAATGTATCAGGTATTATAATAAATATAGTAAACGATATAACAAATTTCTGTTTCCGGCTTTTGCAGGAACCATATACGGTAGCTCCTGCAAGGCCGAAAACGAAATTCCTAATGTTGTTAACTATAAGAATGATTTTATCTTGTGAAATAAACAAAAGGGAGGTGGAATTTTTGCATAAATTTATGCGGGCTATCGGTTTTAGCAAATTGACTGACAGAACAGAGCAGCAGAAGCTGATTACAGACATTATTCTCAATGCAACGCATCGTGCCTATACATCTAACAGCGAAGAAACCATACTTGCAGAATTTTGTGAAGATTTTGCCAAGGATATGGGAATTGCCGTCTGTGGCGAATTTGATGCAAATGATAGATTCACGTATGATTATTTTTATCCGTATTTGAGAGGAAGCGGAATTAGTTCCTGTGAAGACATCACGGTGGAACGACATGCAGATAAAGAGTCCTATGCCGGCATCTGCGATGATATCAAAGTCGGCGTCAGTTTGATCTTTTATCTGCAGAATATGGTTCCCTATGTGAAGGCGCAGCATACAAATCTGCTGCCAATCCGGGGAACGACACTTACCTTGTCCGGATTGTCTGTAAGCGGAAGGATCCTGCTGCCGATCAGTAAGAACGACAGACAGAAACAGAAGATTCAGAAAGCATCCATGAACAGAAACCAGTTGATCGCCGCCGCCAGACAGGGAGATGAAAGCGCGATCGAAAGCCTGACACTTGAAGACATGGATACCTATACATCCATTTCCAAAAAGATACTGACAGAAGATGTGTTTAGCCTGGTCGATACTTACTTTATGCCTTATGGTGTGGAATGTGATCAGTATGCTGTGATGGGAGAAATCCTTGATGTCTGCCTGAGAGTAAACCGGATTTCCGGAGAGGAAGTCTATGTTATGCATTTAAGCTGCAACGATCTGGAGTTCGATATCTGCATCAACAAACAGGATCTGTACGGTGAGCCGCAGGTTGGCCGAAGATTTAAAGGCGTCATCTGGATGCAGGGATTTATAAATTATCCAACAGTATAGTTGCAAATTTGAAAATTTTTTTGTATAATAACTATTAGTGAGTCAGTATGAGAAGAGCATATGTTTCTTTATACCTGACGTCAGTTCCCTTAGTTAAATGGATATAACAGGAGCCTCCTAATATCCCGGTCATCAAAGTCCGTGGAGGTAAAAAAGCTCTTTTCATAAACTTCATATCGTTCGAGTCCTCGTAGCTCAGCTGGATAGAGCACACGCCTCCTAAGCGTGGGGTCGGAAGTTCAAATCTTCTCGGGGACGCTGGAATGCCGTAACTTCAAGGGTTGCGGCATTTTTGTTCCTTCAGGGATTCCAACATAGCCTCCTTTCGTTGTCATATTTTCGACCTGCCGCCTGTGGGGGAAGTCCGAAATGGGATTGATTCCCAGCAGTTGAAACGGCTCCGGGAAAACAGGGGCGGACGGAATTTCCTGGCATGGCTGCAGTGAGATTGTAACCAATGATAAATTTGAGCAGCTTATGACCGATACGGAAATTTACATTGATGGTCATGCAACCTCTACCTTCCGTACTCTTTATGAATCTTTGGAAGAACAGTGGCAAGTTATTGTTCAGAAATACAAGCAGGCGGACAGAGATTTCTATTCGCAGACACTTCTTGCCGCAGAAGTAAAGGAAGAAGATTTTTTCTGTCATGTGACGCACAAAACATGGGACGCCATTCTCCACGATATACGGAAAGCCCATGAGCATGACATTGACAGCACACCGGACTATTCCCTCGCAAAGAAGATGGGTCTGGAAATCCGAAAAGCCATTCAATCTTCCGGGGACTATCTTGGAAAAGTGTGGGCAGTCATTTTCAATATGCTTGGCATGGATTTTTATAAGCTGTCCCCTGATGAACAGAAAACATTCAAAAAGGTTTTGTCAAAATCGCCCGCTATCAAAAACAGTCCGGTCAACTTCCGACGCAAGAGAAAATGAAAACAGCCGTTGTGCGAATGGATTTTCCTACAACGGCTGTTAATCTGGGGGATAATATTCACTTTTTATTCTTCTGCTATTGGAGTTGTGAGGTGCATCCTCTGAGAAATGCAAGTTGCAATTCGATATTACCACGGAAAAACAAAGTAAACTATTAAGGAACTAATTACTGAAGCCACAATAAATATCTTCTTGCTTTTTGCTCTTTTATAAAAAAGTAGGAAAAAAACAATCACGCCTACAACATCCATTAGCAGTTGAAACAGAAATGTATGATGCTCCAAAAAATAAATAAAAATTGCGGTTGCTTCGGCGGCTAAAGCACCTATCGGAAGAGAATATAATATGGAATTAAAAATATATTCTCTGTTCCAGTAGTATAAGATGTAGGCTGCTATTGCACAAGGAATTGAAAGAAGCGTAAACAGAACGAATAGCGAAAAACGAAAACCACCGGAAAATAGGGGTACAAACATTCCTAAAATTGCCTGTAATCCATAAAAACTCAAGGTCATTCCAAACATATACAAAAACGAACTAATTCCTGCACAAATATTAGACGTGCTTAGTAGAACAATGGTAGTATTAGTGATTATCCAAAAACCCAGTAATGTTTGGATTGACGAAAAACTCCATAATGTATCTGCGGGGAAATAATCCGCTAATCTGCAAATACACCCGACCAAAATTCCAACAAAAAAGATTTTTATATAAGATTTCGTACTATGTGTTAAAACTTTACTCATAAGCATTTCCTCCCAAGATTCAATTTGTTTTATTCCACATTTTAATTTTCTTCATCCTGCGTCAACTCAATCACATCTAAAATGCCACAATTTAGGGCTTCGCAGATACGCAGCAGTGTTTTCATACTGATATGCTCGCCCTTGCCCATGTTGGCAATCATGTTGGTTGTCAGACCGGCGGCAAGCCGCAAGTCCTCTTTTCTCATGCCACGTTCTTTCAAGGTGTTCCATAATGGCTGATAGCTGATGTTCATAGGCTTCCCGTCCCTCTTTCCATCGTCAAGTGTTCTGCACCCATTATAGCAGAAATCTTGCGTTTCCACAATATTTCTTGACCACACCGTCGTTTCCGTCTAGATTGTGCTTTTCCTTTCTCCGCTTTTATTACATCTAATTAGCCATAAGCTGGATAAGAAAAGGGGGAATGTGTTTTATGATATAAAAATTTCCTATCTCAGAAGTGACCTAAGCGGCACGCTGTTTGAAGGGCAGGTGGATACCCAGATTATCAAAGGGAAAAAGCTCTTTGAGCATCCGGTGAGCATGGATATCTGTAAGATATGCGCCAGGCTCTGCCAGGACAGGATAAAGGAGAGAGTGAGGAACCACTATTTTACGGAACTCTTTTTCTCTGAATACCACGGCCGGTATTTTTCCTTTAAGATCCAGAACGTCCGTGCAGAGCGCAGGGAGAGCCGGGATCTGATGCAGGACCTGGAAGATATCCGGAACGGAATTCAGATTGTGTATGCTTCCGACATGGAAAAACGGGATTCAGAGAATAAAAGGGAGAGACGGCGGCAGTCACGGGAGGCCGCAGTCAGGTGCCTGGAAAAGAAAGTGTTGGAGAACGGATATGAGAGCCTGGAGGAACACAGCACAGACCGGCGCCATGCAGATAAATGGCTGGGTCCAGAGAGGATAGCAGAACTGGAACAGATGCATCTGCTAAAAGAAAAGGAGAAAAAAGAGCAGCCGGTACAATTAAGCCTGTTTGATATGGAGGCTCTATAAACGATAGAAAAGATTGTTGGTTGGAACCTGCAATCTTATTTTTCTTTGCAGTATTTTTCATTTGACCACTTATACCATTTTGGTTGTGAAATTCCATAGACAATGATATAATTTCCTATATTTTTATTTACCAGAGAGGATTCAGTTGTTGCTTTTCAAATCAGGTACAGGCAAGCTGTTTGGGAGGTATCATGAAAGGATTTAACCGACAAAATCAGTTCTTGTCCCTTTGTGGTCTGAATTGTGGACTTTGCCCTATGTTTTTGAACAAAAACTGCCCCGGCTGCGGTGGAGGGGAAGGAAATCAGTCGTGCAGGATCGCAAGGTGCAGCATGGAGCACAGAGGAGTAGAATACTGCTGTCAATGCAGGGAGTACCCATGTGAAAAATATGAGCATATTGATGATTTTGATTCCTTTATTACACATCGCAACCGAAGGGATGATCTGGAAAAGATCCGGAAGTTTGGGGCCGAAGTCTATAATACAGAGCAGATGGAAAAAATAAAAATACTGGATATTTTATTGTCCAGCTATAATGACGGCCGTAAAAAAACCTTTTTTTGCGTTGCGGTAAACCTTTTGAACCTGCAAGAACTTAGAGAGGCGCTCAGGGAAATCGAGAGCAGACCGGATATGGAGATTCTTACGCTCAAAGAGAAAAGCGCTTTTGCAGCAGGGGTGCTTTCGGAGATTGCATCCCGTAGAAAGGTTGATCTGAAGCTGCACAGGAAAAAGTGACAATCAGAGTACAGTACTTATCTTTATCTGAATCAGACAATAGTAAAAGAGGAACAGAAAAAATAAAGGGGAAAGGAATCATTCTATGAAGTACACATGTACGGTGATAGCGGTGGCCGACATTAAGATCGCGAGGAAATTCTATGAGGATCTGTTTGGACTGGAAGTATTTCAGGACTACGGACGGAATATCGCCTTTACCTGCGGCCTGGCATTGCAGCAGGATTTTGACTGGCTTGTGAACCTGCCTAAAGAAAAGGTATTAAAAAAATCCAACAATGCGGAAATCGTTTTTGAGGAACAGGACTTTGACGGATTTCTGCGCAGGCTGAAAGAATACCCGGATATTGAATATCTGGGAGAAGTAATCGAACATAGCTGGGGCCAGCGGGTGATTCGTTTTTATGATCTGGACGGGCATATCATAGAGGTCGGTGAGGATATGAAAATGGTGATAAAGCGTTTTCTTGCTTCCGGCATGACGATGGAGGAGATCTCTGTGAAAATGGACGCTTCCGTGGAGGACTTAATGAAACTTCTGGATAGTGAGTGCATGGCGGGCCAATAAACAGATCGAGAGTTGAGGAAGGGAAAGAATGAAACGAGAATTAGGAATCGCAAGGTGTGGGCTTGCCTGTTGCCTGTGTTCAGAAAATGAAAAATGCAGTGGCTGCTATTCGGATAACTGTCCTGACTACACCCAATGTGAAAACAGAAAATGTTCCATGGAAAAGAAACTTCCAGGCTGTTATGCCTGTGAAATGGATTGTAAAAGAGGGTTGCTGAACAAAATCAAGCCATATGGATTTACATTATTTATAAAAAGATATGGGATAGAAAATCTTCTTGATTGCCTTGAAGAAAATGAAAAGAGAGGAATCCTGTATCATCGTAAAGGAATTATTGGCGATTATGATGATTTTGACGATGTGGAAAAGCTGATAGAATTTATTAAGACGGGGAAACGCTAAATTAGGATTTTTAGGAGGTACATAACCATGAGGAATATGATTGCATACTGTGGGCTGGATTGTGGGAAATGCGATGCATATCTCGCGACAATCAATGACGACCAGGCGTTGCGTGAGAAAACTGCAAAACTATGGGCCGAGTTAAATAATGCACCCATTCTGCCTGAACATATTAATTGTGAAGGATGTCGTGTCGATGGAGCGAAAACTGTATTCTGCGATAGTCTTTGCGGAATTCGTCAGTGTGCATTGAATATCTTAGACCGATATCGGTCTAAGATATTTCATGCCGCTTAAAATATAAGACCGATATTTCACTGAATTTGTTGATATTCCGTTGTTTTAGCTATAAACAATCGGCATAATCTAAAAATTTTAAGGTGTAAAAAATTATGTTATCAATCCATATTTTGGCGTTTTGTAATGAAAATACTGCCTAAAACACACTTGAAACAACTGGATTTTTATTTAGCCAAATTAAGATTAGACCGATACTTTGAGTCTGGAAACAAGGAAAATCAACAGTATTTTCAAATTGTCGGCATAAAAAATCAAGCGGCATGAAAAAAAGATGTGGAAACATGTGGTGACTGCCCAGACATGGAAAGCTGTCAGACGGTTGGAGAGATCATCTCAAATAATCCGGACGCCCTAAAAAATCTGAGGGGATAGACTGCATATCCGTTTGACAACTTACGGCTTGTAGGAACTATTTTTTTAATTTTCATAATGTACCTCCATAAGCTACGATTTATTCAATTAAGATACTACCACAATCACGCCTATATTTCTATCACATTTTCATTAAATTTCTTCCTCCCTCCGCTTAATCTTGCCTTGTTGCCTGTTATGCTGTCGGCTCTCGTTCTGAAGCTATCTGCTTTGTATTGCTGTCTTTTACCTGCGGAAGAATAGCGGACAGACTGGCGCACGTTTCCGCTTTATACATTATTTTTCCCAGAATGTCCATTTTACGGCATTTTGGAATCCTGTTTTTTGATAAAATCTGCCGGAACCGCCTGTCATATGTGTTGCGCTTAATGCTTTGGTTTTCCGATACATTTCAGATAATGCCGCCGCCGCAAGACCTCTATGCCGGTATTCAGGAATGGTGCAGAGAGGTTCCATGTATGCCAGGCGATTTTCAGGTGTCCACCACATCCCTGCATAGCAGGCATATTCTCCCGACACATCTGCAATAACCACATCCAGTTCCGGCGTTGCGTGCGGCGCGGTGCTCAGTATATAATTGTGCTGCTCATACTGATGATTCCACGGACCTTCACACTGCTCATGGTCAAAACCTTTAAAACAGCATTTGCCCACGTTTGTCCTGTCAATGTCCTGGGGGTTTACAAAGTGAAAACCTTCCGGCAGCGGAAAATCCAATTCATCTGTATAATCATACTGCATATCCCAACGTTCGTACTTCTTATGGTATCCCATCTGTTGTGCATAACGCATCAATACATCCTGTCCGCCGAAGAAAATAAATTGAATGCCTTCTTTGTTTGTAAACATATTTTCATCAGCGTATTGCACCATTTCGGATGCCAGCTTTTCATATCCGGGTTTCAGGCAGAAATAAATGTCTGTCACCGGATTTTCATAAAAGCAGAACGCTACGATTTCACCATTGCATTCCCAGATGCGGTTTTTGTAAGAATAGGAGATATCCATCCAGTAAGAAAATGATGCGTATGCGTATTCAAAAAAGGGGGCTGGTACACCATTTCTCCAGTCCCTCTCATAAATTTCAAGCAAAAACTGATAGATTCTTTCGCAGTCTGCTAAAATACGAAATGGTCTTTGGGTAATACTCTTCCTGCCTTTATGTACATTCAAAGTCTGCGTCCTCCTTTGCTTTATTAAACAAAATTAACCACCCTATTAGTTTAGGTGATTGCTTAAAAGGCTATCTTCTTTTCTGCATAACCATCTCAACTTAACGATTTGTCGTCTTTACCTGATAGCATTAAGACGCACTAAATTATTATTTGTTATGTAAGCAAATTGCAAATTAGCTTATTAAACCTGTCGCTTTCGCTCCATTGAGGAAAGTGACAGGATTCCTCAAACCAATAAACCTGTTTTTCTGTTTCAATCCGGTCGAAGTATTCCTTCGCAAGAGCAGAGGATACATGGTTGTCATATCTTCCCTCGATAAATATGATTGGAGCACCATATTGTGTTTGGGCTTCAAAGTTTGTTTGCATGACTTCCTGCCACAAATATTGTATGGCTTGCAGACTGCCCTTCTGGCGCCGAATCAAATCGGCGAGTGTGTAATATTGAGAGAGCAAAATGGGAATGGCTAAATTATTATAATTTGTTCTTCCATAGAGGGAACCCTTGTGTTTAACAACCTGCCTGGTCACAAAAAGCAGGTCATTCAGCCAACTGTCCGTTTGATAGGAGCAATCAATCCTCCTGAGTTTTTCCAAGGCCTTTTTATCAGCATGTGCCAGAGCATATTCATAGGCTGATTTGCTGGATTTTTTCATATTGACGACTTGCCCACAGCCGATATAAGTATGCACTAATTCCGGGTATGCCTGGACAAAGCGCAGCCCCAGAATGCTCCCCCATGAATGACCGACCAAATACACCGAACTTTGATGAAACCGGGGCAGCAAATAATCCACAAGTGTGTAGAGGTCATTGAGAAAAATGTCAATCGTAACGGGCCCGTCAAATTTATAATAGGACTTTCCCGCACCACGCTGCTCCCATATAACAACCGTGAACTGCTGTTCTAACATTTTATTGTACGTCATCACCAAGGGAAACGCAGCGTCTCCGGGGCCACCGTGCAGATAGATCAGCAAAGGAGCCTTTTCCTTTTCTGCACGTATCGAAACAAACTGCGGCACACCGTTTACATTCAATTTTAACTGTTTGTCTATATACATGTTTCCTCCAACTTCTGTCGGTGCGCCTCCATTACCAAGACAGCCCTTTCTCCCAAGAGTTAACAACAGTGTAGTTCCATGGCGGCCTGTTTTGTGAAGAAGACGCTTTCATTCCATTGTTTATAATATCTTCTTGGGATATTGGCTTATCTATGAATTTTCTAATGCTTTGTTTATTGTAAATTGCAGAAATCATTTATATTATACTCTTTCAATCATTCCGCTTTTCTCTATTTTATTCCAACGTTTGAATACAATTATTTCCGCATCAGTTCCATAGCCGCTGTACTCAGATACCATGAGATATTTCTCATCAGCGATAATTCCATAACATCTGTCGCTGTCCTTTTTATGAAGCTGATTCCCTAAATAAATCCTGTTATCATCCCAAAACTTTACGGTCTGGCCGTTTGGAAGGGTATATTCAATGTTCGCAAAGGAACCTTTCAGCGCATTCAGCTCTGTTACTTCTTCCATATCTGGAATCTGCAGCGTATTGAAGGCCACAATCAGCTTTTCTTTTAATTCGCTTAACGATGTTTTCCCTTTTTTACAGCACTGTGCAACAAGGCATTCTGCCCCAAAAGGCTGCCCTTCTGTTGCTGCACATCCGTTACAAGTGCTGCATAATTCACAGTTCGTACAATCAATTCCGCAGATAGATTTCGTTCTGTTTTCCTCCTCAAATATTTCTTTTTGAGATTCAATTCCACCTGGATATTTGGGGTTTAGCTCCCCATTCGTTTTAAGAGTTCTCCAATAAGGCGTTTGATTATCTGTTCTTTGATAACTCGCCCATGCCACGATTGATACAAATATCC
>ERZ808054.124-NODE-124-length-100176-cov-5.832206_pt1 | contig 100176 bp, 93 predicted proteins | sample MGYA00380201_ERZ808054 | MGnify/ENA primary metagenome ERZ808054 (study PRJEB31490, sample SAMN06133419) | mouse gut metagenome | isolation source: Z5_2 | host: mice | place: China: Chengdu | collected 2015-05 ... | reverse complement strand
AGCAGCTGGGAAAGGGGCGGAATAGGGAGCTGGTTTTCTGCTGTTGCGTACAATCAGTAATTTCACTTATGAAATGGTCGAAAATGCAGGGTGACATTGCCATGGATGGCAATGTCAGGAAGCCGCGGCATGGAAGCCGCTTGCTTCCGACCCGATCGGTTGGATACCATATATCCATTTCATTAGTGAAATCTGATTGGAAGCTCCAGCAGAAAACCAGCTCCCTATTCCGCCCCTTTCCCAGCTGCTTCCGCCCCTTTTGGCCGCCCTCCTCCATAATGCTTATCAAAATTAATTTCCGTACCTGTTTTCCTTGTCATATAGCAGCAAATAAAATATAATAGAAAAATACAGGAAAGGAGCATAGAGGAAAGATATGGACAGGATTAAAATGATAACTCCGCTGGTGGAGATGGACGGAGATGAGATGACGAGAATACTCTGGCAGATGATCAAGGATGAATTGCTTCTGCCTTTTATCGATTTAAAGACGGAATATTACGATCTCGGCCTGGAACACCGTAATGAAACGGACGACCAGGTGACTGTGGATTCGGCGGAGGCGACGAAGAAATACGGGGTTGCCGTGAAGTGTGCGACGATTACGCCCAATGCGGCCCGTATGACGGAATATCAACTGAAAGAAATGTGGAAAAGCCCGAATGGGACGATCCGTGCGATATTGGACGGAACCGTATTCCGCGCGCCGATCGTAGTCAGGGGGATCGAGCCTTGTGTGAAAAACTGGGAGAAGCCGATTACGATCGCCCGTCATGCCTATGGCGATATTTATAAAAATGTAGAAATTAAGGTTCCGGGAGAGGGAAAAGCAGAACTTGTTTTTACGGCGGAAGACGGAACCGTTTCAAAGGAAACGATTCATGAGTTCCGGGGAGCCGGTATCTTGCAGGGCGTACATAATACGGATGATTCGATCGGAAGCTTTGCAAGGGCTTGCTTTAACTATGCGCTGGATACCAAACAGGATCTTTGGTTCGGGGCGAAGGATACGATCTCTAAGAAATACGACCATGATTTCAAGGATATTTTCCAGGAGATCTACGACAAGGAATATAAAGAAAAATTTGAAGAAGCGGGAATCGAGTATTTCTACAGCCTGATCGATGATATCGTAGCAAGGGTAATGAAAGCAAAGGGCGGTTTTATCTGGGCATGCAAAAATTATGACGGGGATGTAATGAGCGATATGGTATCTTCAGCCTTCGGTTCTTTGGCGATGATGACCTCCGTCCTCGTTTCGCCTACGGGAGTCTATGAATACGAAGCGGCCCACGGAACCGTACAAAGGCATTATTATAAACATTTGAAAGGGGAAGAGACTTCCACGAATTCGGTGGCGACGATTTTCGCATGGACCGGCGCTCTGCGCAAGAGGGGAGAACTGGACGGAATCAATGAACTGGCGGAGTTTGCGGACAAGCTGGAAAAAGCCACGCTGGCGACGATCGAGGCAGGAAAAATGACGAAAGACCTGGCACTGATCACTTCGCTGGAGGATGTAACGGTATTAAACAGCGGGAACTTTATTAAAGAGATCAGAAGAACTTTGGAGTCCATGTAAGAACAGAAAAGAATCTATGCGTTTTTGGGTGTAGTTTCCTATTAATAATAATAAAGGCTGGCGCGGCAGGATGGTATTGATTCCGGCTGCGCCAGCTTTTTATGTTTTTCTATGTTTCCGATTCCAGGGCTTCCCACCGTTCCATCAGGCTTTCGAGTTCGTTTTGAACTTCATTTTTTTCTTTGGAAAGTTCCTGGAGTTTTGCCACATTCGTGCAAATATCCGGCTTTGCCATCAGGCTGTCGATTTCTGCATTTCTGTTTTCCAGCGTTTCGATTCGTTCCTCAATCCGCTTTATTTCATTTGCCTTTTTCCGCTGTCTGGCTTGCTGTTCTTTCTGTTCCAGCCAGTTTAATTTGGCCGACGATTCTTTTTCCGCGTTGCTGTTAGCACTAAGGGAGGCAGCGCTGCTATTGGGCGCGTCGCTTTGGGCAGCCCCGGCGGAAACGGCAGCTTTTTCCTGTTTCTTTTCCAGATAATAGTCGTAATTCCCCAGATAATTCGTCAAGCTGCCGCCGGATAATTCCAAAATACGGCTGGCGGTGCGGTTGATAAAATAACGATCATGGGAAACATAAAGCACGGTGCCGGAATAGCTGTTGAGCGCGTCTTCCAGGATTTCTTTGGAAGCGATATCCAGATGGTTCGTAGGCTCGTCGAGGATAAGGAAGTTAGATTCCGACAGCATGAGTTTGGCAAGGGAAACCCTGCCCCGTTCTCCGCCGCTAATATCTCCGATGCGCTTAAATACATCTTCCCCGGTAAAGAGGAAAGCGGCAAGCGTATTGCGGATCTCCGTGTTGGTCAGTGCCGGATAGTCGTCGGAAATTTCCTCAAACAGCGTTTTTTCCGTATGGAGGACATGGTGTTCCTGGTCGTAATAACCGATATGCACATTAGTTCCCGTGCGGATGGAGCCGCAGTCAGGATCGAGCAGTCCGTTGATGATCTTTAATATGGTGGTTTTTCCCGTGCCGTTATCGCCGATGACAGCTACATGTTCTCCTCTTTTCAGTTCAAAACCGATATCATGGAACAAGTGCAGCGGGCCAAAGGATTTGGACAGGTTTTCGATAAAAAGGACGTCGTTTCCGCTGACATATTTTGGTTCCAGGGAAATATGCATATCGGTGCGGGCTTCGGAAGGCTTTTCCAGGCGTTCTATTTTATCCAGCATCTTTTCCCGGCTTTCCGCCCGTTTGATGGATTTTTCCCGGTTGAAAGATTTTAGTTTTGCGATGACTTCTTCCTGGTGCTTGATTTCCTGCTGCTGGTTCATATAGGCTTTGATCTGCGCAGCGCGCAGCGCTTCTTTTTTTACGGCATAATCGCTGTAGTTACCAAGAAATGTGGTCGCTTTGGTCTGGTCGATTTCGATGATTTTATTGGAAATACGGTCCAGAAAATAGCGGTCATGGGAGACGATCATGACCGCCCCTTTGTAATTCAGCAGGTAGGTTTCCAGCCAGGCAATGGAAGACATATCCAGATGGTTCGTGGGCTCGTCCAATATAATCAGATTCGGTTTTTGAAGCAGCAGCTTGCCGAGGGCTACCCGTGTTTTTTGGCCTCCGGAAAGGGTGGAAACGGATTTGGAGAATTCTTCCTCCAAAAAACCAAGTCCTTTTAACACGCCGACCAGTTCGCTGCGGTAGGTATAGCCTCCGTTTGATTCGAACTGATGGGTGAGAAGGGTATAGGACTCCATCAGGCGTTCCAGCTCTTCGCCGGAGAGGGATTTCATGCGCTGCTCCGTTTCGCGGATCCGCTTTTCCAGGTCAATTAACTCCTGTTTGACGGTGAGAAGTTCGTCGTAGATAGAATTGCGGCTGTCTACGGACTGATTCTGGGAGAGATATCCCAAGCTTTTGTTTTTGGAAAGGACGGCGTTCCCTGCATCGGCGGAAAGTTCTCCCACGATAATACGGAGCAGGGTCGTTTTCCCTGCCCCGTTGATTCCAACGATAGCGGCTTTGTCGTACTCCTCTATATGAAAAGAAACATTTTGCAGTATTTTTTTTTCGTGAAATGATTTACAAATGTTCTGGCATGACAGTATCATCCTGAATTCCTCCTGAAACGATGATAGTAACAATGATACCCATCCATTTTACCCAGTAGGAAACATGCTGTCAACATTCATTTGACATTATTTTAACAGTCTTATATAATAAATAAGAAATTACTAATATAGGGGGCAGCACCGTGGAAGAGAAGGAAATTTCACAGGCGGTTATTGGCCGTCTGCCTCGGTATTTCAGATATCTGGGCGAGCTTAAGGATGAAGGGACAGAGAGGGTATCCTCGCAGGAGTTGAGCGATATCATGCAGGTCACTGCTTCGCAGATTAGGCAGGACTTAAATAATTTTGGCGGTTTTGGCCAGCAGGGATACGGGTATAACGTAGAGTTTCTCTATGAGGAAATCGGCAAGATTCTCGGACTCGACCGGAAATATGATCTGATCATTATCGGGGCGGGCAACTTGGGGCAGGCGCTCGCAAATTATATGAATTTTGAGCGGCGCGGTTTCTTGTTTCGGGGAATCTTCGACAATAATCCGTTACTCTGCGGAAAAAAAATAAGAGGAATCGAAGTGCAGTCTATGGAGTGCATGGAACAGTATGTACTGGACAATCATATTGACATTGCAGTGCTTACCATCCCGAAGAGTGAAGCGGCGGAAGTTGCGGAAAAACTGATCCGGTGCGGTATCAAGGGTATTTGGAATTTTGCCCATGTGGATTTGAAAGTGCCGGAGGGGGTGCAGGTGGAAAATGTCCATCTGTCCGACAGTCTGATGAAGCTGTCTTATAATATTAGCAGATTTCAGAAGGAAAAATGACGGACAGAAAGGCATAGGTGTTGTTATGGCACGTTCAGAGAATGCATTCAGGGAAGCGCTGGCCGGAAAAAAGATTCCGCTGCTGACACTGGATAACAAGTGGCATCAGCTTTTTACACAGGCGCAGACCGAGATACCGGCAGAAGTACGGCGGGGAGAAGAGAAATTAAACGAACTGATCAGAAGACAGGGGAAGCTCAATACGGAATCAAAGGAAATACGGAAGCTGAAAAAAAGGCTGATGTCTGAAATTATGGAATTGGCGGATTCGGCGGGCGGAAACCCGGGCGTGGCCGAGGAAAAAAAGATGGAGGATAAGAGACGCCTGATCAGCGAGTGCAATGAAAAACTGGAGGATTATGCCAGGGAATTGAAGCTGCTGCCGGAGGAAATCGATAAGATCAATTACAGGCTGATGCTGATTACGATGGATATCTGTTATCAGAGAATCGTTGAAAATACAAGGGAGATCGACGGAATCGACGAATGGGTCAAAGGGATAAGAGTGGAAATCAAAAAGAAGCTGATCCGAAAGGGAGAGAGCGAGAAGACGGTTTTCGACCTGTATTCCTATATGCACGATATTTTTGGCGCAGAAGTGATAGAAATATTTGATATGAAATATAACCCGGAAGAACGGAAGAAAGCCCAGGCGGAAAAAGCGGCCAGAAGAAGGGCGGATTCCGAAAAAAATAAAATTGAGGTTAAGAAAGCATAAAGAGAAAATGCGTCAGAACAGTGTTTTTGACGCATTTTTAGCGCATCAAGAATCAGTATTTTAATGCATAGCATCGGGAATGGAGGAAGGAATGGAAAAAAGAGAATGGCTGGAAAAGGAATATCTTGTTTCCGCAGAGGAGATGAAAGAATACGATAAAAATACGATAGAATATTTTGGTGTTCCTTCGCTGGTTCTCATGGAAAGAGCCGCCCTTGCCGCGGCAGAGGAAATCGAAGCCAGATTTCCACACGGAGGGCGCGTGCTTGTAGTGGCGGGCAGCGGGAATAACGGCGGGGATGGCATTGCAGCCGGCAGGATTTTAAGACAGCGCGGGTTTTCGGTGGATTTTTATCTGGCAGGAAAGAGGGAAAAATGCAGCAGGGAGACGGAGGAACAAATAAAAATTATCGATAAATATGGATGTCCCTTGCAAAGCAAAATCATAGATAAGGAATATGATATTATTGTGGATGCATTGTTCGGGATTGGGCTGTCAAGGGAACTGGCGGGGGAATTTGCGGCGACAGTCCGTAAAATAAACGAAAGCGGGGCTTTTGTCTGTTCCATGGATATTCCCTCCGGCATCCATACGGATAGCGGCCAGAGGATGGGGGAAGCGGTGAAAGCAGATCTGACGGCGACTTTTGGATGGAGAAAGCCAGGGCATATACGGTATCCGGGGAACGAATATTGCGGAGAGATTGTTTGCAAAGATATCGGAATCACGAAGGAAAGTTTTTTGAAAAGAATTCCGGGGATATATACTTATACAGGGGATGCGGGATATGGGATGCCCTGCCGGAACAGAGGAGGCAATAAAGGAACTTTCGGAAAAGTTCTTGTAATCGCGGGAAGCGTGAATATGAGCGGTGCATGTGAACTTTGCGCCAAGGCGGCTTACCGGATGGGCGCTGGGATGGTAAAGGTAGTAACGCCGGAAGAAAACCGGGTGATGATCCAGTCGGGTGTGCCGGAGGCTCTTCTTTCCACTTACGAGGCGAAAGGGGAGATTACAGAGAAACTGCATAACATATTGGAAGAAGGGATGCGATGGGCGGATTGTATTGTTATAGGCCCCGGCATAGGAATGGGCGAGAAGGCATATGCCATATTAAAACAAGTATTGGCAGGAGAAAAGAAACCGCTGGTCATCGATGCTGACGGACTAAATCTGCTGGCTAAAAATCCGGAGCTGAAAAGCTGTTTGGAGAAAGAAGGAACGGGGGATGGCGGGAGGAGGATCATTCTCACTCCCCATCTTGCGGAATTTGCCAGGCTGTATGGATGTTCGTTGGAAGAGGTAAAAAAGGATATTTTTGATAAGCCGAAAGAACTGGCTAATAGATACGGATGCGTTGTAGTGTGTAAGGATGCCAGAACAGTAGTCGCTGTTCCCGAGAAAAAAGAAATATATATGAATACGTCTGGCAATGATGGTATGGGCACTGCGGGCATGGGCGATGTGCTGGCCGGGATGATCGGTGGGCTTCTGGCCCAGGGAATGGAAGAAGAACAGGCGGCGGTTCTCGGCGTATATATCCATGGAGCGGCGGGAGACCGGGCGGCAGAACAAAAAGGAAGATACGCTTTAATGGCAGGGGATGTGGTCGAATGCCTGGGAAGCGTCACAAAGCGGAAAGGTATGGGAGTGAAATGACGGAAAAATACGGTAGGGTTTATGCATCGGTTGATTTGGATGCTCTCCGCGCGAATGCGGAAGGAATGGTTTCAGCATTGAATCGTGGGACGAAGATGATCGGAGTCGTCAAGGCGGACGGATATGGTCATGGAGCCGTTCCGGCGGCGAAGGAATTGGAAGCGCTTGGGGAGATCTGGGGATTTGCCGTCGCTGCGGAAGAAGAAGCTGTTATTTTGAGAAAATCAGGGATTGGCAAACCCATATTAACTTTGGGTTATACGTTTCCTTATCATTATAAAGAAATGATCGAAAGTGACATAAGGGTCACCGTGTTCCGTCAGGATACGCTGGAACAGCTGGCGAGAGCTGCCGAAGAAACGGGAAAGACGGCGACGGTTCATATAAAGGTGGACACGGGAATGTCGCGGATCGGCATTTATGCGGACGAAGAAGGGGTCGCATTCGTAAAGCGGGCATTGCAGATGCCGGGAATAAAAATAGAAGGAATTTTTACTCATTTTGCAAAGGCTGACGAGAAGGATAAGGAACCTGCCGGACGCCAACTGTCCTTGTTTCAGGATTTTGTAAGGAAAGTGGAAAAAGAAACGGGATACCGCGTCCCATTTTGCCATTGCGCAAACAGCGCGGCGGCTTTGGAAATGAGAGAGGCGGATATGGATGCCGTGCGGGCCGGTATTGCTCTCTATGGACTGTGGCCTTCCGAAGAGACGGCAAAGGATATCGTGGATTTAAGGCCGGTTATGGAGCTGAAAAGCTGTATCGTATACATGAAAGAAGTGGAACCGGGAACAGAAATCGGATATGGAGGTTCTTTTACAGCCAGAAGAAAAATGAAAATAGCTACCGTTCCGGTGGGGTATGCGGATGGGTATCCGAGAGGGCTTTCCAATAAAGGATATGTCCTTGTTCATGGGAAAAAGGCTCCGGTTGTCGGAAAAATATGCATGGATCAGTTTATGATAGATGTGACGGATATCCCAGGTACGGCGGAAGGGGATGTGGTGACTTTGATCGGAAAAGAAGGGAAAGAACGGATTACCATGGAAGAGTTAGGGGAATTGTCAGGGCGGTTTAACTATGAACTTGCCTGTTGTATTGGGAAAAGAGTTCCCCGCATTTATTTGAAATCGGGAAAAATAACGGCGGCAAAGGATTATTTTCGGGATTTTGAATAGGAATTGAATATCTTCAGATAAACTGGCAATAATTTAGCCATAAAAGTTTAAATGAAGGGTGATAAAAATGAAACGTGGAGATATTTATTATGCGGATTTGCGGCCGGTGATTGGTTCGGAACAGGGAGGCGTTAGGCCGGTATTGATCATACAGAATGACGTGGGGAATAAGCACAGCCCTACAGTGATTTGCGCCGCCATTACTTCAAAGCTGAATAAGGCGAAGCTTCCCACCCATATTGAGCTGAATGCGGATGAGTATGATATGGTCAAGGACTCGGTGATCCTGCTGGAACAGTTAAGAACCATTGATAAAAAAAGGCTTAAGGATAAGGTATGCCATTTGGACAGTGAAATTATGGAGAGAGTGAACGAAGGATTACTAATCAGCCTGGAACTGGGCTTGTTTTGCCAGAATACATAAGAAAATGCCCCGATGTCCGGCTCCCATGCTTGACTGCCGGGGCTTTAAATGGTATAGTTTACTGTGATTCTTTAGGTCTTATATTTTGGATAGATAAAAGGAGATGGGATTATGGACGATGGCGGGCCTACTGCCAGTATGATTTTATTTGCAGTGCTTATTCTGACCGATATGTTTTTTTACGGGTTCGGTTCAGCGATCAACAGCCTGAATATTAAGGATATTGAAAGGAAGGCCAGGGAGGAAAACGATAAAAAATCCCGTCGGCTGGCTGCAATCATAGAAGAACCGGCGAAATATGTGAATATGGTGCAGCTGATCGTGACGCTGATCAATATTGTTATGGGTAGTTTTTATCTTGGCATCTGGATCAGGGGGATGAGAAGGCTGCTGGAGATTTATGTGAAACCAGATTCTCCGGAAGCGGTAACGATAGGGGCTGGGATTACGGGTGCGGTTACCCTTGTTTTCGCGGTGGCGGTACTCACTTACATATTATTGACCTTTGGGGTTCTGCTTCCGAAAAAGCTGGCAGCCAGATATCCGGAGAAGTGGGCGTATATATGCATCAATCCGGTATATTATGTTATGAAGGCGCTTTCGCCCTTTACAGGACTTGTGACGGTAAGTGTAAACGGAATATTGCGTTTGTTTGGAATGAAAGTGGACGACGGCTTATCGGATGTGACGGAAGAAGAAATCATTTCAATGGTGAATGAAGGCCATGAACAGGGAGTTTTGTTAGCTACCGAAGCGGAAATGATTACGAACATTTTTGAATTTGGGGACAAGGAAGCTCATGATATTATGACCCATAGAAATCAGATCGTAGCCGTGGAGGGGAATATGCCGCTGAAAGAGGCGGTAGAGTTCATGCTGGATAACAATAACAGCAGGTTTCCCGTATATGAGGAAAATCTGGATCATATTATAGGAATTCTTCATTTGCGCGATGCGATGCGTATGCATGCCTTCGGAGAGGGAGAAGAGGGTAAGGATCTCCCGGTAAAGGAAATAGAAGGACTGCTGAGGGAAGCGGCATTTATTCCGGAAACAAAGAATATTGATGCCCTGTTTCAGATGATGCAGTCTACCAAGACGCAGATGGTGATCGTAGTGGATGAGTATGGACAAACCTCGGGACTGCTTGCCATGGAAGATATCCTGGAGGAGATCGTAGGGAATATTCTGGACGAGTATGACGAAGACGAAGAGCATATCGAGCCCACGGACAATGCGGACGAATATATTATAGAAGGAAAAACTCCGCTGGAAGAATTGGAAGAACGTTTTGACATATCTTTTGAGGAAGAAGAGTTCGAAACGTTAAACGGTTTTCTGATTTCCAAACTGGATAAGATTCCCGAAGAAGACGAAGATTTTGATATCGATGTAGACGGTTATAATTTTAAAATATTATCGGTAGAAAACAAAATGATACAAAGCGTGTTAGTGACAAAGATAAAACCGCCGGAGCCGGAAGAAGACGAGGCGGAAGAAAATAACAGTAAAAAGGAGAGTTAAATTATGTCTGGACATTCAAAATTTGCAAATATAAAACATAAGAAAGAAAAAAATGATGCGGCCAAGGGAAAGATTTTTACTATAATCGGCAGAGAGATCGCCGTTGCGGTAAAAGAGGGAGGGCCGGATCCGGCCAATAACTTTAAGCTTGCCCAGGTCATTACAAAGGCGAAGGCCAACAATATGCCGAACGATACGATCGAGCGCGGAATCAAAAAAGCGGCCGGCGATGTGGGAAACGTGAATTACAAATATGTGACTTATGAAGGATACGGGCCGGGAGGCATTGCAATTATCGTGGATGCTCTGACCGATAACCAGAACCGCACGGCGGCAAATATCAGAAATGCCTTTACGAAAGGGCAGGGAAGCATCGGTACGCCCGGATGCGTGTCTTTCATGTTTGATAAGAAAGGGCAGATCATCATCGACAAGGAGGAATGTTCCATGGAGGCGGATGATCTGATGATGATAGCGCTGGATGCCGGGGCGGAAGACTTTTCGGAAGAAGAGGACAGCTTTGAGATTTTGACCGATCCTGACAGCTTTGAAGAAGTGAACAAAGCATTGAGCGAGGCGGGCATTGCCATGATATCTGCGGAGGTAACGATGATTCCGCAGAATTATGTGGATCTGACGGATGAGACGGCGGTGAAAAATTTACAGAAAACGCTGGATCTGTTGGACGATGACGATGATGTACAGGCAGTTTATCATAATTGGAACGAATAGTCCGGCCATGTGTATAAGAAAACGGAGGGTATGAAATGAACGGAAAGTATGAAAAGGAAACGATATGCATCCAGTCAGGATGGAAACCGAAGAATGGGGAACCAAGAGTGCTTCCGATTTATCAGAGTACCACATTTAAATATGAGACTTCGGAACAGATGGGCAGACTGTTTGATTTGGAGGAAAGCGGATTTTTTTATACCAGGCTGCAAAACCCGACGAATGAATTCGTTGCGCAGAAGATATGCGAACTGGAAGGCGGGGTGGCTGCGATGCTGACTTCTTCCGGACAGGCGGCGAATTATTACGCGGTTTTTAATATTTGCGAGGCCGGTTCCCATGTGGTCATGTCTTCCACTGTGTATGGGGGGACGTTTAACCTCCTAATGGTGACAATGAAAAAGATGGGAATCGACTGCACGGTGGTGGATCCTGATGCTTCGGAAGAAGAACTGCATAAGGCATTCCAGGATAATACGAGATGCATGCTGGCGGAAACCATCGCCAATCCGGCGCTGGTAGTGCTGGATATCGAAAAATTTGCTAAAGCGGCGCATGCCCATCAAGTTCCCCTTATTGTGGATAATACTTTTGCGACGCCTATAAATTGCAGGCCTTTTGAATGGGGGGCGGATATCGTGACTCATTCCACAACGAAATATATGGATGGACATGCCATGTGCGTAGGCGGGGCCATCGTGGATTCCGGCAATTTTGACTGGGGGAAATACCCGGGCAAATATCCGGGACTTTGCATGCCGGATGATTCTTATCATGGGATTACTTATACGGAAAAATTCGGAAAGCTGGCTTATATTACTAAGGCAACTACCCAGCTGATGAGGGATCTCGGGGCGGCCCAGTCGCCGCAGAATGCCTTCTTGCTGAATGTAGGCCTGGAAACCTTGCATTTACGCGTGCCGAGACATTGCGAAAATGCCCTGGCAGTAGCTTCTTATCTGGAAAAACATGAAAAAGTGGCCTGGGTGAATTATCCGGGGCTGGAAGGAAACCGGTATTACGAACGTGCGAAAAAATATATGCCGGATGGAACTTGCGGCGTTGTTTCTTTCGGCTTAAAGGGCGGAAGGGAAGCGGCGGCCGAAATGATGGATCATTTGCAGCTTGCTTCTATCGTAACCCATGTAGCGGATGCCCGTACCAGCATCTTGCATCCGGCAAGCCATACCCACAGGCAGATGAACGACCAACAGCTCGTGGAAGCGGGAGTTGCTCCCGATTTGATTCGCCTTTCGGTAGGGATTGAAAATAAGAATGACATTATCGAAGATCTGAAACAGGCGTTGGATAAAGTATAAACCGCGGCAGCATGGAGGTTACGTGGGAATGAGAAAAACATGGTTCAGTTATCTGGAATGGATGTCTTTTGTGATCATTACGGCAGCATTTGCCGCAGCTTATTTGCCTGCGGCAAGTGCTGTGCTGTTGAGGGGCAACCAGTATACGGCTGTAAGCCTGGTTTTCCTGGCTGCGGTTTTGGCGGTGGTCTGCTGGTTTGCCGGACATAAAACGGCCGACATATTTGCGGGAATGGTTTCGGAAGGAAAGGTGTGGAAAAGTGCGCGTTTCCGACAGGCTTTGGAAATTTTTTCAGTGATATGTTTATTGACGGCATCTGTTGTTTACCGGATGCAGTTATTAAAAAATCCTGGTGTACCAAAGGACAGTATATATTATGATATGGCTTTTATAAACAATGCGGGAGGAGTGCCAAGTCTTGCTCATGGCGCTTCTTATTGTTATGCGGCAGTTCTTTCAACGCTATTTTCTTTCAGCGGCAATAAGGCAGCGGCCGGACTGGTGCTGCAGGCGGCGCTTCAGGCATTGTCGTTGTTGCTGCTTTATTTGGGAATCCGAAGGATGGCCGGGAAGACGGAAGCTTTTTGGAGTGTGGCAATTCTGGCATTTTTGCCATCTTATACAGGGAAAATATATGAGCTGGAGCCGGAAACATTTTATTTTTTCCTATGGGCCTTGGGTGTTTTTCTAATCGGGCAATGCGGAATGGCGAAAGGGAGAACAGGTTCCCGCATTGCTTTTTTGCTGGCGGGAATTTATATCGGAGTCATGGGCTTTCTTGATATTTCAGGCTGGCTGTTGTCTTTGTTTGCCGGCTGGCTCTGCATAAAAAAAGCGAAGAAAGAGGACGGGGAAGAGGAGGCGCGGAAAGAAAAGCGGCGGGACAGCGGCAAGGAACTTCTTTTCTGTCTGCTGGGAGCTGCGGGAGGCATGGTTTTCTGCCTCGCATTGGATGCCGCGCTATCCGGTCTTTCATTAGAGAGCATATGGAATACATGGCTCGGATTGTATTCCTGGAGAGGAAGCGCATGGATTCTGTCCGGGCCGGAAAGCGATCCGTTCATTGGATCGGCTCTTTGTTTTGGAAATATGCTTATGGCAGCCGGTTTCTGGTTCCGCAAAGAGCGGAGACAGGAGCCTGAGGTATGGACCCTTCTTTTGCTGGCGGCAGCCGCATTCCATATAGGGCTTTCGGGTCCGTTTGGCTATCATGTACTTTTTGCGTTCGCATGGGCCGTTCCGGCGGGATTGGGAATAGCTTCCATGGGCGTCTGCCGGGAACCGGGGCAGCCGGTGAAGGCAAAGGTACCGGATCTTGTTATGGAAGACATGGATCAGGCGGACGAGGAAGAGGAGGAAAAGACAACAGGGGTGAAACTGATTGAGAATCCTCTCCCCCTTCCGAAAAAACATGTGCGGCGGGAAATGGATTTCGACCGTCTGGTGGAATGGGATAAAATGAAGTTCGATGTTCCGGTGGATGAATCGGACGATTTTGATATTTAATATTGTGTTCGCTTGTATAAAAACCGTATTACCATGCAAACTAAAGACTGAAATCATAATCATAAAATTTTGGCATGGAGGTTTGCATGGGAAATCAGAAATCAAAGAATACAAAAAATGCGGATACAAAGGAAAAGAACGAGGGGAAAAAAACAGAGGAGGAAAAACACCGGGAGGACCGGATCGAAAATACCGGCCAGGTTACGCTGGATAAGAACGATAAAAAACATAAAATCCATCTCATTACCATTATTGGAGAAGTGGAAGGACATGATAATCTGAACGGCACTTCCAAAACAACCAAATACGAGCATATCTTGCCGGAATTGGCGGCGATCGAAGACAGCTGCGAAGTGGATGGACTTCTGATCCTGCTCAACACCATGGGCGGGGATGTGGAAGCGGGGCTGGCCATTGCTGAGATGATAGCTTCTTTAAGCAAGCCTACGGTGTCGCTGGTACTTGGAGGAAGCCATTCCATCGGTGTTCCGATTGCGGCAAGCACTGATTATTCCTATATTGTGCCTACGGGAACGATGGTGATCCATCCGGTGAGGATGAATGGCATGGTGATCGGCGTCCCGCAGACCTTTGACTATTTTAAGCAAATACAGAATCGGATCACGGGATTCGTATGCAGTCATTGCAAGATAAGCAAGACGAGGCTGGAAGAGCTGATGATGGAGACCGGAGTACTGACAAAGGATGTGGGAACGATATTGGTAGGGCAGGAAGCGGTCAACGAAGGAATTATCAACGAAGTGGGGGGAATCAAAGAGGCAATGCAGCATCTGCATGAAATGATTGGTGACAAGTAACCGACCAGATGCTATACTATATAAGTTAAAACAGGCGGATTCAGAAACGGAGGATGAGATATGGCATCCGGACAGAGGAAGAGAAGCGGATCAGGGCGGAAAAAAACGCCGGGAAGATCCGGGGCTGGCAGAAACGGCAGAAGAACCAGACAGGCCAAGCCCATAGACAGTGCAATTAAAAATGAAGCGGTACTGATTGGCGTATTTGCGCTGGCAGTTTTTTTATTCTTATGTAATTTTGGAATAGTAGGAACGGCAGGGAATATCATAAGCGATATCATGTTCGGCTTGTTGGGTATTCCCGCCTATATTGCCCCCGTCCTTTTGTTCCTGGCGGTGGCTTTCGGCATTTCCAACAGGGGAAGCATGATCGCCGCAGGGAAGCTGGCGGCGGCAGTGATTTTGTTCCTGATTATCGGAATGGTATGTGATCTGGCGGCGGGGGCCTGGAATGAGAATTCCGTTTATCAGGTAAAGGAAATTTATGAAAGATGCAGCCAAAACCATAGCGGAGGCGGGGTGTTGGCTGGAACGCTGGCATTCCTCAGTTTCCGTTCCCTGTCCATGGTAGGCACGGTGCTTCTGCTGGTTGTGCTGACAGTAATCTGTCTCGTCATTTTGACCGAGAAATCTTTTGTCAGAGGGGTGAAGACCGGCGGACAAAAAGTTTATGAGAGGACAAGGGAGGAAACCTATGCCCGGAGAGAGCGGGCGCAGCAGAGGAGACAGGAACAGCAGGAGATGCGCCGGAAGAGAGAAGAGAACAGGCGCATTATGGAAGAGGAAAAAGAAGACGAGAAGATACTCCGAATGGATAAAAAAGTGTCCGGCGTAATGTTGGATACAACGCTTTCCACAGAAAAGAAAAAACCGAAAAAAGAAGTGGAAAAGGGCGCTGTGACGATAGAAGAAGCGGAAGCTGCATCTGTCAGGGATGATATCCACGAGATTATACTGAATGATTTGGACGGAGACGGAGCGCAGACAGCAAATGTGGCCAGCGAAGCCAATGCTCTTATGGAAAATATTGCTGTCAGGAGTGTGGAAAGCAGCGCAGGACTCCATTCCAGCGAATATGACAGAATACATATTACGGCGAATGGGCGCACAGAGGGAATGGAGGAAGAAAAAAGGCAGGAGACGGAAGCTTACAGAATAGAACCGACGGAAATACCGACGGAAATACCGATGGAAATACCGGCGGGAGAAGAGATAAGGGAGCAGAACTCCAACAGAAATACAAGAATCAGGCCTGAGGCAAGGCTGCCGGAGAACAGCTCCAGGGCGGCGGACGAAAAGAAGACGCCGCAGGATATGGAAATACAGAATAAGAAAGAGGCAGTACCGAAAAAATATATGTTCCCTTCTTTAAATTTATTAAAAAAGGGGGAAAACAAAGGAAATGCTGCTTCTTCCACGCAATTAAAGGAAACGGCGATCCATTTGCAGAAGACGCTTGCCACTTTTGGGGTGAGAGTAACGATCACGGATATCAGCCAGGGGCCTACAGTTACGCGATATGAGCTGCAGCCGGAGCAGGGCGTGAAGGTGAGCAAGATCGTAGGACTGGCGGATGATATTAAACTGAATCTGGCGGCTACGGATATCAGAATCGAAGCGCCGATACCGGGAAAAGCGGCGGTGGGCATCGAGGTGCCGAATAAAGAGAATTCGGCGGTGCCTCTCAGGGATTTGCTGGAGTCCGGGGAATTTCAGTCCTTTCCTTCCAACCTGTCCTTTGCAGTGGGAAAGGATATCGGAGGGAAAACAGTGGTGGCGGATATTGCGAAGATGCCCCATATGCTGATCGCAGGTTCCACCGGATCAGGAAAGTCCGTATGCATCAATACGCTGATTATGAGTATTTTATATAAAGCCCATCCTGATGATGTAAAGCTGATTATGGTGGACCCGAAGGTGGTGGAACTGAGCGTATATAACGGAATTCCCCATTTGCTGATCCCTGTGGTAACGGATCCGAAGAAAGCGGCGGCGGCCCTTCATTGGGGCGTGGCGGAGATGACGGAACGATACAAAAAATTTGCGGATTTTAACGTAAGAGATCTGAAAGGATATAATAAAGCGGTGGAAGCCATGAAAGGAGGAGATGCTCCGGCGAAGATGCCGCAGATCGTTATTATCGTAGACGAACTTGCGGATCTTATGATGGTGTCTCCGGGGGAAGTGGAAGAATCCATTTGCCGTCTGGCTCAGTTGGCCAGGGCGGCGGGGATACACTTGATTATCGCCACCCAGCGGCCGTCGGTGGATGTTATCACCGGATTGATTAAGGCGAACATGCCGAGCCGCGTAGCCTTTGCCGTATCGAGCGGTGTAGATTCCCGTACCATATTGGATATGAACGGGGCGGAGAAGCTGCTTGGAAAGGGAGATATGCTCTTTTATCCCCAGGGCTATCCGAAACCGGCCAGGATACAGGGGGCATTTGTTTCTGATTCTGAGGTATCGGATGTAGTGGATTTCCTGAAAAATCAGGCCATCGGAAACATATACAGCGAAGACGTACAGGAGAAAATACAGACGATCGATGCAGGAGCCGGATCCGTTCCCGGAGGAAACAGCGAAGGAGGCGGACGGGATCAATATTTTACGGAGGCGGGAAGAATCATCATCGAGAAGGAGAAAGCGTCTATCGGTATGCTGCAAAGAGTGCTGAAGATCGGTTTTAACCGTGCGGCCCGCATTATGGATCAGCTATGCGAGGCAGGAGTCGTCGGCGAAGAGGAAGGAACGAAACCGAGAAAAGTCCTGATGAGTATGGAAGAATTTGAACAGCTGACAGAGGAAAGGGAATAAATTATGAAAACAGATATTCAGATTGCCCAGGAGGCGGTGATGGAGCCGATTACGGAAGTGGCGGCAAGGCTTGGGATCGATGCGGATGATTTGGAGTTGTACGGGAAATATAAGGCAAAGATTTCGGATTCATATTTGGAAAAAAGAAAGGGCGATCCGGAAGGAAAGCTGATTCTTGTAACGGCGATCAATCCGACTCCGGCAGGAGAGGGGAAGACGACTACCAGCGTAGGGCTTGGCCAGGCGCTCGGAAAGATGGGAAAGAGGGCGGTCATCGCTTTGCGGGAACCTTCTCTTGGCCCCTGCTTTGGGTTGAAAGGAGGCGCGGCAGGAGGCGGTTATGCTCAGGCAGTGCCGATGGAAGATCTGAATCTGCATTTTACCGGAGATTTTCATGCGATCACTTCTGCTAACAATTTGCTGGCCGCCATGCTGGATAATCATATTCAGCAGGGGAATACGCTTGGCATAGATACCCGCCAGGTCGTATGGAAAAGATGCCTGGATATGAACGACAGAGTACTCCGCAATGTGGTGGTGGGACTTGGAAGCAAAATGGACGGTACGGTAAGGGAAGATCATTTTGTGATAACCGTGGCATCCGAGATCATGGCAGTGCTTTGCCTGGCGGAAGATATGGAAGATATGAAACAACGGCTGGGAAGAATGGTCGTTGCTTATAACTATGAGGGAAAGCCGGTGACTGCCGGCGATCTACAGGCAGTGGGCGCTATGGCGGCGCTCCTAAAAGATGCCTTGAAGCCCAATCTGATACAGACTTTGGAACATACGCCCGTTTTAGTACACGGAGGGCCTTTTGCAAATATCGCGCATGGCTGCAATTCCGTAAGGGCGACGAAAGCGGCTTTGAAGATGGCGGATTATGTCGTGACGGAAGCGGGATTTGGCGCGGATCTCGGCGCGGAGAAATTTTTCGATATTAAATGCCGCATCGGCGGGCTGAAAGCGGATGCCGCAGTTCTGGTAGCTACGGTGCGGGCTTTGAAATATAACGGCGGCGTGGCGAAGCAGGATCTTGGCAAGGAAAACCGGGAGGCTTTGGAGAAAGGGATTGCCAATCTGGAAAAGCATATAGAAAATTTACAGAAATACGGCGTACCGGTAATAGTGACGTTAAATTCTTTCCTGACAGATACCGGGGAGGAAATTGGGTTCGTAAGAGATTTTTGCGAAAAAAGAGGCTGTGAATTTGCCATTTCCCAAGTATGGGAAAAGGGCGGCGAGGGAGGTATTGCGCTGGCCGAAAAGGTATTGGAAACGTTGGAAAAGAAGGAAAGTAATTTCCATGTCTTATATGAGGATGCTCTTTCTTTACAGGAAAAGATAGAAACGGTAGCAAAAGAAATTTATGGAGCGGCCGGGGTGAGCTATGGGGCAGCGGCCCAAAAACAAATGAAACAGCTGGAATCTCTCGGCTTTGGAAATCTTCCGGTATGTATGGCAAAGACCCAGTATTCCTTATCGGATGATCCGGATCTTTTGGGAAGGCCGGAAGGATTTACGGTTAATGTGAGGGAGATGTACGTATCGGCAGGGGCAGGATTTGTGGTAGTATTGACGGGTGCTGTCATGACAATGCCGGGGCTGCCGAAGGAACCGGCGGCAGTGAGGATTGATGTAAGCGAGGATGGAGTAATCACCGGACTGTTTTAAGCGGAGAGCGTTGCGGAAGTAAAATCCAAGTTTGTGTCTGTGCGGCATCCACAAACTTGCGAATACGCTGCATCAATAAAGCTGAGGCAAAAGCCGCGCAGAAATGGAAAGAAAAAATGGCGAATATCATAGATGGGAAAAAAATATCGGCGCAGATAAAAGAAGAGCTGAAGGAAAAGGTAGCGGCAATGGGAGAAAAAGGCATAAAAACCACTCTTGCCGTTATACAGGTGGGAAAGGATCCGGCTTCCAGCGTATATGTAGGAAACAAAAAAAAGGCGTGTGCCTATATCGGCATCCGTTCCCTGGCCTATGAACTGGAGGAAGAAACCACGCAGGAAGAATTGCTTGCGCTTGTTGAGGAATTGAACGGGAGAGAAGATGTGAACGGGATATTGGTTCAGCTGCCGCTTCCGTCCCATATTGATGAAAATACGGTAATCGAAGCGATCCGGCCAGAAAAAGATGTGGATGGTTTTCATCCTGAGAGCGTGGGAAGGCTCTGTATCGGACAGCCGGGCTTCGTATCTTGTACACCGGCAGGAATCATACAGCTTCTGAAACGTTCCGGCATTGAGATCGCCGGAAAGGAATGCGTTGTGGTCGGCAGGAGCAATATTGTTGGAAAACCGATGGCATTATTGCTTTTGCGTGAAAACGGAACGGTTACAATAGCCCATTCTAAAACGAGAAATTTGAAAGAAGTGACGAAGCGGGCGGATATTTTGATCGTGGCTGTGGGAAAACCGAAAATGATTACGAAGGAATATGTAAAAGAGGGAGCTGTCGTTATTGATGTGGGTATTCACCGGAATGCGGAAAACAAGCTATGCGGCGATGTGGATTATGATGACGTTGCGCCGGTATGCAGCGCGATTACGCCTGTGCCGGGAGGGGTAGGACCTATGACGATAGCGATGCTGATGAATAACTGTGTGGAGATGTATTTATGAAATGTCCAAAATGCGGATATGAGTGGACAGAGGGCCACTTATATTGCGATAATTGTGGGGAAGAATTTCGCATCGTGCCGGATTTTGAGCCTGAAATCGAAAAAGAAATGAATGAGACATTGTCCACCCTTCTTGTAGAACTGGCGCAGGAAGAGATGCCCAAGCTGGAAGAAGCAAGAAAGAACAGTAAGAAGGGACGGTTTGCCGGAAAAAAAGGAATAAGAAACGGATGGATCATAGCGGCTATTCTTTTCTGCATTTTTACGGCTGGCGTAGGAATTGGCGGAATTCACTGGTACAGGAATTATTCCGTACCCTATCAGATTGGGAAAGCAAAAGAATGCGCGAAGGCGGAAAGATATGTACAGGCAATCACCTATCTGGAAAAAGCACATGAACTGGATCAGGGAGACGGCGAGATTCTCTTTCTTATGGCCGACTATTACTATATTCAGGGAAAAGATGAGCCGGCGATTTATACGCTAATGGAAATAGTAAGGGAAGAAGAGCGCTATCCGGAGGAAGACCTGGAAAGGGCATATGACAAAATAATAGCCATATATAGCAAATTGGGAAATTATCAGGCGATCAATGAACTGCTGCTTCATTGCAGCGATGACAATATTGTGAATGCATTTCAGCAATTCATTGCAAAACCGCCGGAATTCAGCTTTGTGGGGGGGAATTATGAAGAAGTTCTGCCTTTAAAACTGAGCGCTAATACTTCCGGTAAGATATATTATACGCTGGATCAAAGTACACCGGATGAAAACAGCGAGGTATATACGGCTCCTATTTTTCTGGAAACAGGGGAGTATACGGTAAAGGCGTGTTTTATCAATGATTATGGCATTCGGAGCGAGGTCGTTACGAATACTTATACGATAGATGTGCTTGTTCCTGCTGCGCCGGAAGTATCCGTATACAGCGGGGATTATTACGAACCATATATGATCGCGGCAGAAGCGGCGGAAGATTGTACGATTTATTATACGACAGACGGCTCAGATCCGACGGCAGGCAGCATCCAGTATACTTCTGCCGTTCCGATGCCGTTGGGGAAATCGGTTTATAAGTTTATCGCCATAAGTGAGGAAGGGGTTGCCAGCGATGTCATTATTCGTAATTACCAGCTAAGGCTGCAAACGGATATTACGGTGGATATGGCAGTTTCCAATGTAGTTCAGGCGTTGATCCATGCGGATGTCCTGCTGGACGAGGAAGGAAATATGCGCGGAATGAGCGGGCACAACGTGTATAAGCTGAATTCCGTGGTGCGAATCGGTGAAAACGGGGATTATTACATTATTTATGAATATTATGAAGACGCAACCGGAATACAGACGAGGACGGAACGCATATACGGCGTGAATATCCAGGATGGAAAAGCTTGTCGCGTTACATATGACGAAGAGGGAAAAATCGTATTAGTGGATATTTAAGGAAGGAGGAATAAAATGTACAAGATTTTGGAGGTAAAAGAGCTGGCAGCGAATATTTACCTTATGGAGGTAGAGGCAAAGCGTATTGCGAAGCGGTGCGAGCCGGGGCAGTTTATTATTGTCAGGACAGATGAAGAGGGGGAAAGGATACCCCTGACAATCTGCGATTATGACAGGGAAAAAGGAACGGTAACGATTGTGTTCCAGACTGTGGGGGCAGGAACGGTAAGAATGGCGGAACTGAAGGCAGGGGATTACTTCCAGGATTTTGTGGGGCCTTTGGGCTGCCCTTCCGAGTTTGTACACGAACCATTGGAGGAATTGAAGAAAAAAAGTATTCTTTTCGTAGCAGGAGGCGTAGGCACCGCTCCCGTATATCCCCAGGTAAAGTGGCTGAAGGAAAAAGGAATAGAAGCGGATGTCATCGTGGGAGCAAAAACGAAGGATCTGCTGATTTTGGAAAAAGAAATGTCGGAAGTGGCCGGAAACCTTTATGTTACCACGGATGATGGTTCTTATGGCAGAAGCGGTATGGTGACGCAGACGATCAAAGATTTGGTGGAAGAGGGAAAGCATTATGACGTGTGCGTAGCCATAGGCCCTATGATTATGATGAAATTTGTCTGCAAAATGACGGAGGAACTCGGGATACCAACCGTAGTAAGCCTGAATCCTATTATGGTGGATGGCACCGGAATGTGCGGGGCATGCCGCGTGACAGTGGACGGGGAAGTGAAGTTCGCCTGTGTGGACGGGCCGGAATTTGATGGTCATAAGGTAGATTTTGACCAGGCGATGAAACGCCAGCAGATGTATAAAACAGCGGAAGGCAGGGCAGTTTTGAAGGAAAAAGAGGGCAGCACCCATCATGGCGGATGCGGTAACTGCGATTGAGAGAAAGGCATGGTTATTAGTATGGACGTATTAAAGAAGGTACCTGTACGTGAACAGGATGCGAAAGTGCGCGCTGCCAATTTTGAGGAAGTGTGCCTTGGATACAATAAAGAAGAAGCGATGGAAGAAGCGGGCAGGTGCATTAATTGTAAAAATGCGCAGTGCGTGAAGGGATGTCCGGTAGCGATCGATATTCCCGGATTTATCGAAAAAGTAAAGGGAGGGGATATCGAGGCGGCATATCAGGTAATCAGCGAAGCCAGCGCCCTTCCGGCAGTATGCGGGCGGGTGTGTCCCCAGGAAAGCCAGTGCGAAGGAAAATGCATCCGAGGTATAAAGGGAGAGCCCGTTTCCATTGGAAAGCTGGAGCGTTTTGTTGCAGACTGGGCCAGGGAAAACGGAATAAAACCGGTTGGTGCGGAAAAGAAAAACGGCAAAAAAGTAGCGGTGATCGGTTCCGGCCCGGCAGGACTTACCTGTGCAGGAGACTTGGCAAAGATGGGATATGAGGTGACGATCTTTGAGGCTTTGCATGAGCCTGGCGGCGTATTGGTTTATGGAATTCCGGAATTCCGTCTTCCTAAAGAGGATGTGGTTGCCAAAGAGATAGAAAACGTAAAATCTTTAGGAGTGACGATAGAAACAAACGTAGTGGTAGGCAAATCGGTAACGATTGATGAACTGCTGGAAGAGGAAGGCTTTGACGCGGTATTTATCGGTTCCGGCGCAGGACTGCCAAAATTCATGGGCATACCGGGAGAACAGGCTAACGGCGTATTTTCTGCCAATGAATATTTGACGAGAAGCAATTTGATGAAAGCGTTTCAGGAGGAAGCTTCCACTCCCATTATGAGAGGAAAAAAAGTAGCGGTCGTGGGCGGCGGCAATGTAGCGATGGATGCGGCGAGAACCGCCCTGCGCCTTGGTGCGGAAGTGCATATCGTATATAGAAGAAGCGAAGAAGAACTCCCGGCAAGGGTGGAGGAAGTTCACCATGCAAAAGAAGAAGGTATCATTTTTGACCTTCTGACAAATCCGGTGGAGATTCTTGCTGACGAAAACGGATGGGTATGCGGCATGAAATGCGTCAGGATGGAACTGGGCGAGCCGGATGAATCCGGAAGAAGAAGGCCGGTAGTAAAACCGGATTCGGAATTTATTATCGAGGCGGATACGGTCATTATGTCTCTGGGAACCTCTCCCAATCCGCTGATCTCCGCGACTACGAGCGGACTGGAAACAAATAAATGGAAATGCATCGTAGCGGACGAGGAATTTGGCAAGACGACGAAAGAGGGCGTTTATGCTGGAGGCGATGCCGTTACCGGGGCGGCTACCGTGATTCTTGCCATGGGAGCCGGAAAGGCAGGGGCAAAAGGAATTGATGAATACTTGAAGAATAAATAATTGCGGGTTTCCGATTGGAAATGCCTTTGTATCTTAGGATATAAAGGCATTTTTAAGAAACAATTAATAAAATTTATATCTTTAAATTAAAGACAGGCATGGTATAATGAAGCATACTGATGTATACGCATGTCATAAGGTGAAAATACGGAGGGAAATTATGGTACATCATATCGTATTATGGAATTGGAAAGAAGGTTTGGCAGAAGAGGAAAAAAAGGAAGCTGCGGTAAGAATCAAAGAGAAGCTGGAGGGCGTAAGGAATCAGGTGGAAGGCGTGGTGTCTTTGGAAGTAATTACCGACAGCTTATCCTCCAGCAATAAAGATATTGGCCTGGTTTCCGTTTTTGAATCGGAGGAAGCTCTGGGCGCTTATCAGACGCATCCGGCCCATGTGGAGGCGGGAAATTATATAAAGGGTGTTACTACAGGCAGGACATGCCTGGATTTTGAAGAGAAGAAATGAGGGAATTACCGATATGAAAGATAATAATAAGGCAAAACTGTTGACGGTGGGAATCGCTGTTGTTCTTATTTTAATTGTCTGTGGGATCAGCGTTATTATATATGCTTTGAATAAAAGAAGCAGCCAGGACACGAATACTATGTTACAGGAGGATATTATGGAATATGCCAATGCCTCCCAGCAACAGAGCGTGACTGCCCAGGACATCGAAAAACAGGACAGCATTCCGAAGGAAACGGAGGAGGCGGAGAAACCGGAAGAAGCGGAGAAAAACGAAGAACCTGAAAAACAGGAGGAAGAAGAAGTTACCGCGAAGGAGGAACCCGCCGTAGTCGTGGAGGAGCAGAAAGAGTCTCAGGAACAGTCGATTATGGAAGAGGAAGCGGGGAAACAGGATTCTGAAGAAGAGCAGAAAAAAACGGCAAAATGGCAGAAGGAGGCAGGAGAGAATCTTGCGGCGGTAGAGATCGACTTGCCCAGACAGATGTCGGAAATGAAGGGGTATTGGGAAGCAGGAAATATGGCAGCGGTGGAAGACCTTGCTTATCTGCCAAGATACCGGGCGGCTTCTGAAAAATTGAGTGGAACGACAAAATATTATTATTACGGGGATACGGATGAGAGCAAACGGCCAAACGGCATGGGGCTCGCAATGTATACGGATAACCAATATTATTATGGAGAGTGGAAAAACGGCGTCAGAAGCGGAAACGGCATGTGGATCAAATTTTACGCCTATGACCAGAATGCAAAAGCAAAGGATAGTATTTATTTGCAGCACAGCTATTCCGGCACATGGGCTAACGATCTGCCCAATGGGGACGGTGCGGAGCACTATGATTTTATTGACGAAAATCTGGAAGTAAATGTGGGTTATAACCGTAATTTTATTGGAAACTTTAAAAACGGCCTTTACCATGGAGAAATTTATATTACCAACTACTATAGCGACGGTAATTCCAAAGAATGGAACGGTACGGCAAAAGACGGAGTATGGCAGGCAATGGGTGAGAAAGACAGCAAAGGCCAATACCCAGTCATCGTTGAAGCGACGAATGTGGATAATTATCAGTGGATGGCGGAAAAGGCCAATAAGAACCAGGGAGTGGATGGTTTGATATCCGCTGCAAAATAAGCAGCCCAGAAGCAGAAAAAAGGCTAAAAGTGAAAAGTTTTCAATCCTAAGTTTGCGTTTGCGCGGCATCCACAAACTTGAAAATAAGCAGTTCCAACAAAGTTGAGACAAAAGCCGCGCAGAAATGAGGTAAGAGATGCCTTGGTGTCCAAAATGCAAAAACGAATACAGGGAAGGAATAAAAGTCTGTGCCGACTGCGGGATAGAACTGGTGGAAAGCCTGGAGAGAACGGAAGGCAGTCCGCTGATTTTCGGTGACCAGTCGCAGATGGAAGAACTGGGAAGATTCCTTGTCTATAACCACCTGGAGACCGTAAGGGTGAAAAAGGATGAAAAAGAAGGAGTATATGAGCTGTATATCGGGGACGAAGAACGGCAGAAAGCTTCCATGGCCGTAAAAATTTTTTTACAGCAGAAGGCAGGAAAAGAAAAAGAGGCGTTGGAAGCCGCGGACGGCGATACTACGGAAGGTACCGCGGTAAGTACCGCGGAAAGTACCGCCGGCAATGCGGAAATACCTACATATACGGGGATATATATAGACAGCGCGAAACAGGCGGAAGAAAATCGTTCTTCCGGCTATATGCTGGTAGTGGTCGGAGGGATCGGCCTGGCGGCGATCGGATTGATATTGGCGGATATTCTCAGGCTTCCGGCGGGCCTCATGAATAAGTATATGATATGCTCCGTAGCAGGCGCATTGTTCCTTCTGTTTTTTGTTATGGGAATTCTGTCCATCCGCTCTTCCCGGTCATTGAAAGTAAAAGCGGAATCGGAAAGCAGTCTGACGAGCGAGATCAAAAATTGGTGTTCGGATCATTTGACTGCGGAAAGCCTGGATAAAGATCTTTTTCCGGAAGGGGAGACCGGAGAGGAGATCAAGTATTTCAGGAGAACGGATAAGATGAAGGCAATGATCTCCCATCAGTTTCTGAATCTGGACGAAGGATTTTTAGATGCCTTTGTAGACGATTATTATCCTTTGATTTTTGAGCAGGAGAAAGGGAGAAAATAAAATGGCCGGAAAACGGTGAGGAGCGAACCGTAATGAAGATAACGATTATAGCGGTAGGGAAAATAAAAGAGAAATTTTACCGCGACGCCCTGGCAGAATATGCGAAACGGCTCGGAAAATACTGCCGCTTTGAAACGATAGAAGTGGAAGACGAAAAAACCCCCGATAAAGCGGGAGAGGCTTTGGATAACCAGATCAAAGAGAAAGAGGCTTTGCGCATTCTGAAACATGTCAGGGAAGACGCCCACGTGGTGACTCTCGAGATACAGGGGCAGAAGATGGATTCCATTGCTTTTGCCCGAAAGATAGAAAAACTGGCAACTTACGGAACAAGCCATATCCAGTTTATTATCGGCGGTTCCCTCGGGCTTCATGAAAAGGTATCGCAGCGGGCGGATGAGAAAATCAGCTTTTCGGATATGACATTTCCACACCAGATGGTTCGTGTTTTACTGGCAGAACAAATATATAGAGGATATCGTATTATTTGCGGAGAACCATATCATAAGTGAGGGCGAAAGGGAGCAGGTGCTGAAAGCAATTATATAAAAGAGAAAAAGAAAAATAGTATTCTTTCATAAAATGAAACATATATTATTCCATGATGAGAAACAAAAAATTGACCGGAAAGCAAAAACTAGAAAGAAAAAAAGAGATTATCGTGGAATCCTTAAAGCTCCCAAAAGATTCCATGTTGGGAGCTTCTATTGTGACGGTGACGGGAAATAAGGACGTTTTTGTCGAAAATTATAAAGGAATTCTGGAATATTCGCCGGAGGCGATCGTATTGCAGGGAAAGACTTGCCAGATCAGCATCGTGGGAAAAAGAATGACGATTGATTATTACACCAACGAGGATATGAAGATCACAGGCTGTATCGAATGCGTTCGTTATCATAACGGATAAAATGCGCGGGTGGAGAGGCGCCTGAGGCCGAGATGTGCAATGGAAGGTAGAGGGGATAAGATATGCTTCAATTTATACAATATTTAAAGGGTTATGTCTGCATCAGGGTATGGGGATATTCCCCGGAGCGGTTTATGAATTTGTGCAGCAATCACGATATTCTGCTTTGGGACATTAAAAATCAGGGAGAATATTATACGATGTGCATTACGGTCAGCGGATTCAGAAAGCTGAAAGGAATTGTAAAGAAAACAGGGACAAAGGTAGCCATACAGGAACGTTGTGGACTACCTTTTTTTATACCCAGGATGAAAAAAAGAAAAATTTTTCTGATCGGTTTATTAGGAAGCTTGGTTTTTTGGATGTGGATGTCCACATTTATATGGGCAGTGGATATTAGCGGAAATTATTCTATTTCCGAAGATATTTTTATGGACTTCCTGAGGAATCATAATGTTTATGTGGGCATGAAAAGAAGCAAGGTGGATATCGAGGAACTGGAGAAAAAAATACGGCAGGACTTTGAGATCGTTACATGGACTTCCGCCAGAATAGACGGTACGCGTTTGGTGATACAGGTGAGGGAAAATGAGGTGGATACAGGCGGAGAAAAAATGGGAGATGCAGCAGAGCAGGAGGAGATCAAAACTGCGAAAAATGAATTTGGCTCCGATCTGGTCGCGGAAGAGGACGGAGTCATTGTGAACATGGTGACAAGGCAGGGGGTGCCGCAGGTGTCCGTGGGCATGGAGGTAAAAAAAGGGGATATTCTGGTTTCGGGAAGCGTACCGGTATATAATGAGGATGCTACTGTAAAGTTTTATCAATATTATGACGCGGATGCAGATGTTTATATCCGAAGACAGTTGAGGAAGAAAGAGGAACTTCCTTTGCATTATGAAAAAAAGGAATATACGGGAGAGGAAAAAAAGGAAATGCTTCTCTCCATTATGGATAAAGATTTGGTATTCCGCATGGGGAAGATTAAATATGAAAATTATGATAAAATAACGGATAAAAAGCAGGTAAAACTTCTGGAAAACTTCTATCTGCCGTTTTATTATGGGAAGAGCGTGAACAGGGAATATATTGTTACGGATAACATTTATACAGAAAAGGAAGTAAAAGCGATATTTTCTGAAAAATTAATAAAATATATCGAAAGTTTGGAGGAAAAAGGGGTACAAATAATTAAAAAAAATGTTACAATAAATAAGAATCAAAAAAAATGGCAGATGAATATGGATTTTCAGATTGTGGAGAAAACAGGAAAAAACGTTGCCATAACAGTCGGGGAAGAATAGGCAGGGAGTTTTTCAGTGACAGACAGAGTGGAAAGCCGGATTGATGTTCCGGCAGAACATATGCAGAATATTTTCGGATCTTATGACAATTATATTCGGAAGATAGAAAATGATTGCAAGGTAACAATTATCAACAGAGACGGAACGGTGAAGATAACCGGGGCGGCAGCAGCGGTGGCACGGGCAGAGAATATCGTCCGCCAGCTCGCGGAACTATCAAAGAGAGGAAATGTCATTCAGGAACAGAATGTCAATTATGCGATTATGATGGAGATGGAAAATAAAGAAGACGCACTCGTCGAAATAGATAAAGACTGTATATGTCATACGGTTCTTGGAAAACCGGTCAAACCGAAAACGCTGGGACAGAAACAATATGTGGATGCCATCAGGAACCGCATGATTGTTTTCGGGCTGGGTCCTGCGGGAACGGGAAAAACTTATCTCGCAATGGCGATGGCGATTACTGCTTTTAAGCGGGAAGAGGTAGGGCGGATTATTCTGACAAGGCCGGCCATAGAAGCCGGGGAGAAATTGGGATTTCTGCCAGGAGATTTGCAGAGCAAAGTAGACCCTTATTTAAGGCCGCTGTATGACGCGCTGTATCAGATCATGGGAGCGGAGAGCTTTGCAAGAAATATGGAAAAAGGGCTGATAGAGGTGGCTCCGCTGGCGTACATGAGAGGGCGGACACTGGATAATGCTTTCATTATTTTGGATGAGGCGCAGAATACTACGCCGGCACAGATGAAAATGTTTTTAACTCGTATTGGATTTGGCTCCAAGGTCGTTGTTACCGGCGACAGATCTCAGAAAGATTTGATGCCGGGGACAAAGTCAGGATTGGATGTGGCGATGCAGGTGCTTGGAAAAATAGAAGATATTGCTTTTTGCAGCCTGACCAGCAAAGATGTGGTAAGACATCCCTTGGTGCAGAAGATTGTTATGGCATACGAAGATTATGAGAAATCGGCGGAGAAAAATCAAAGACGGGCAAGAGAGAAAGAAAGCCGGAGAAAGGGGCACAGATCATGACTTTCTATGTGGAAAATGAAACGGATACTAATTTTTCCTTTGACGTTCAGCAGCTGGTTCGTCAGGTCATGGAGACTGTGTTGGAAGAGGAAGGCTGCCCTTATGAGGCATCGGTCAATGTGCTTTTGACGGATAATGAGGGCATCAGAGGATATAACCGGGAGTACCGCGGAATAGACCGGGCGACGGACGTGCTTTCTTTTCCGAATATTGAATATGGACAACCTTCTGATTTTTCTCAGGTGGAGGGAAACGAGGCGGATTATTTTGACCCGGACAGCGGAGAACTGCTGCTGGGGGATATTATTCTGTCTGTAGATAAAGTAAAAGAGCAGGCGGAATGTTATGGACATAGCCAGCTGCGTGAGTTTGCTTTTCTGGTGACGCATAGTATGCTGCATCTGTGCGGATATGATCACATGGAAGAGGCGGAAGCCGGAGAAATGGAGGAAAAGCAGCGGGCCATACTGGAAAAACTGGGAATTACCCGGGAGAAATGAGCAAATAAGGGACAATAGGATATGATGCAGAATACAAAAGTAAAAAAGACAGGCAGGGGAAAAAGAAGGGAATGGGTGCTGGGTGTCGGGCTGATGGCCGGGCTGGTCGGATTCGTGTTCCGTATTCCTTTGTCGCGCATGATCGGGGATAAAGGAGTCGGCTTTTTTGCCCCCGCCATGGAAATATTTATGGTTTCCAGCGCAATGATGTGTTATGGGATTTCAAAAGCTGTGGCGATCCTGGTAAAATACAGGGCCAAAAGGGATATGTATAAGAGTGCCAGAAAGATATATCAAAGCGCTTTGGTTTTTACCATATTGTTCAGCGCTTTGATGACGTTGTTTGTGTTTTTCTTTTCGGAATTTATCGCACAGACATTTATATTGGAGTACCGGGGGTATCTGGCTATCGCGGCAATAGCTCCTGCCATTTTGCTGTCAGGATTGTTAGGAGTGATGCGCGGGTATTTGCAGGGGATGGGAGCCATGATGCCCACCATACATTCCCGGCTGCTGGAAAAGTTCGTTATGCTTGTGGCCGGGCTTTTGCTGGCTGCCGCATCGTTTTCCTATGGAGAAAAAGTGGCGGCGCTGCTCAGAAATACGGAATATGCCGCCGCTTATGGAGCGATGGGGGCTTCCATAGGGGTGTCCGTTGCATGCGCCATCGGAATTCTTCATATAATATTGATCAGGCTGATCTATGCGGGGACTTTTAAACAGCAGCTTATGAATGATACCGCGAAATATGTGGAATCTAACGGACAGGTTATTTCCACATTCTTTTCTGCCGCGCTGCCGTATATGATCTGTGCCTTGCTTTATAATATCCATTATCTGGTGGATCAAAGAGTTTTTAATTATGTAATGAATAAGCAGGATAAGGGAGGCATCAGGGTGGCCCATTGGGGCGTATATTATGGAAAATACAGTGTGGTGACAGGTATTGTAGCGATTATCTGCACGATGTCTGCTGTTTTGGTGATACCAAGGATCGCCCAGATGTATGACAAACAGGAATATGGGGAAGTAAAATACCGGATCGGAAGCGCAATACATAACCTGGCCGTTTTAACGATTCCATGTGCCGTATGGGTGGCGGTGCTGGCGGAACCTATCGTAAAAATGCTGTTTACCGGAGACCAGGATACGGCAGTAAAATTATTGCAGACGGGTTCTGGAGTGATCGTATTTTTTACCTTTGGATATTTTCTTATGCTTCTGATGCAGAGGATACGCAAAATCAGGATGGTTATTTTAGGCGGTTTGGCGGCTTTTCTGATACATCTTATATTTTTATTTGTTTTGATAAGCAGTACGAAGCTTGGGATCATAGCTGTAGCTCTGGGGCTTTTAGTGTTCTGGCTTGTGGTCTGCATCACTGGTTTTATCGGAATCGTCCAATATATGCAGTATTCCCCGGAATGGCTGCGTACTTTTGGAGTGACAACGGCCGCAGCGGCAGTTTCCGGGCTTGTGGGAATGTTGCTCAGTAAAGTGATGATTTCCTGGGCCGGAGGGATCATTACGTTCTTTGTATGTATTGTTGTGTGCATGTTGATTTATCTGGTGTTGATGATCTTGTTGAGGGGAATCAGGGAGGATGAGCTGGAGGATATGCCGGGCGGAAGGGTTATTATCGTTCTGGCTGAGAGGATGCACCTGCTGTAAAGCTGTGGAATTGGGATACTTTGGAGAATAATTTCATAAAATTTGGCTGATACTGTTTACAAAGGAGAAATCGCTATGAGATTTGTAAAACGTGTCAGTCTTTTTTTTATTATGCCTATGGGAATGTATGCTTTGGGGTTTTATTCCCATATGAAATTAGAGGAAGAATTTTATCCGGGGAAATTCCGGCAAATGGAAATAGAGGAAAAAAGCAGCGCCGCAGAGGGGGAACCACAGGTTATTCCTACGGCGCTGGAAGAAGAACAGGTGATCAGCGCTGATACACAGTATATTATTGAGGAAGTGGATCTGCAAAAAGGCACTTCGGTGGAAACGAAATGGAAAACGCCGGATAAATATATCGGCATGAACCGGCAGCGTTTTGTAAAAGAAATGGAATTGTACCAGCAATCCCCTTCTTTAACGGATCAGGAACTTGGTTTTGTCAGCGTCGAGGTCGTTTCCTTTTCCAAAGAGAGAGTGGTGATCCGCAAGAGCTATATTTTCAAGGAATTATGCACGAGCTTTTATCTGGTGAACGAAAAAAATTATGTGGTAGTATACTGCGATGACCTGAGGACAGTTTATATGAATACTAATATTATGCTGGATTCCCTGCCGGATGCGTTGAAGCAGGAGATTATACAGAATAAATATATTGCTACGGAGGAGGAACTTTATAATTTCCTGGAGTCTTATTCCAGCTAGGATTCATGGAAATCAATTTTTATAAGCGTCATGGCGGAGGGAGCCAAATGGGTCGGGACAGACTGGGAGGGGATGACGGAAGGGTCGGTTTTCTGCCGGAGCTTCCAATCAGATTTCACAAATGAAATGGATATAAGGTATCTAACCGGACGAGCCGGAAGCAACGGCATCCGTGCCTATGCTTCCTGAAACCGCTGTCCCTAGCGGTTTCACTCTGGTGATCGACCATTTCATAAGTGAAATTACTGATTGTACGCAATGGCAGAAAACCGGCCCTTCCGTCATCCCCTCCCAGTCTGTCCCGACCCATTTGGCTCCCTCCGCCATGACGCTTATAAAAATTGATTTCTATGGCTAGGATTCATACACGCTTGTCACGGAATGTAGGGTATGGTATGATAACACCAGCGTTTTAGCAGGAGGAGCGGATCGTGGGAAGAGTGGCGGTAATCGGCGGGGGCGCGTCGGGAATGATGGCGGCGGTAACAGCGGCCAGACTTGGCGCGGAAGTGACGGTATATGAAAAGAATGACAGAGTGGGGAAAAAAATATTAGTTACCGGAAACGGGAAGTGCAATTTTTCCAATCGGGATTTTAGCGAACGGTATTATTACGGAGACAGGAAAAAATTAAAAAGCTTTTTTGACCGGTTTTCGGTAGAGGATGCGGTGGATTTTTTCATAAAGGCCGGGATGCTGGTGAAGGATAAAGGGGGGTATTTGTATCCATGGCCGGAACAGGCTTCTGCAGTGCTGGAGATACTGCGGATGGAAATGAAGCGAAGCGGTGTGAAGATAGAACTGTGCGCCAATGTAAAAAGGATTGGCAATGAAAAAGGAAACGGTTTGTGGACCGTGTATTTCGGAACGGAAAAGGCGGAACATGATGCGGTCATACTTGCATGCGGCGGGTGTGCGGCGCCGAAGACGGGCTCAAACGGAGACGGATTCGCGCTGGCCCGGAAGCTGGGCCACCATATCAGGCCGGTCGTTCCCGCGCTTGTCCAGCTAAGATGTAAAGATCATTTCCTGAAAATAACAGCTGGGGTCAGATGCCAGGCGAAGATCGGATTATACGAGGAAAAAAAAGGCGGTATCAGGGAACTTTTACAGGAGGAAGAAGGAGAAGTACAGTTTACGGATTATGGGATATCGGGTATTCCTGTTTTCCAGTTGAGCCGCCAGGCAGCATATTTAATAGAAGAAGGAAAGGCGGCAGCGGTATCCATTGATTTATTGCCTCAAATGGACAAGCAGGAGTTTGAGGAAATGTGCGGACAAAGGATAGAGAATGCATATGACAGGACTTTAGAGGAGTTTTTACTTGGACTTGCCAATAAAAAGATAAATCTGATGATGATAAAGGAAGCAGGGCATAAGCCGGCGGATGAGGCCGGGAAGCTTGGGGAAAGGCGGTTAGAGAAATTATTATATGGCTATAAAGAGCTATGGGTACATATTGATGCGGCAAACTCTTTTGACCATGCGCAGGTAACGGCGGGCGGCGTGGAACTGGACGAAGTGACGCAGAACCTGGAATCGGAAAAGAGGCCGGGCATATTTTTTGCAGGAGAAATATTGGATGTAGACGGGAGGTGCGGCGGTTATAATCTGCAATGGGCGTGGACCAGCGGTTATATTGCAGGAAAGAGCGCCGCACAGCGCTGTCAAAAGCAGGACGAGAAGGCGGAAAAGAAGAATAGGAGGCAGCGGGAATGATCCGAATGAACCAAATCAAAATAAGGGCTGGGAAGGAAAAAGAAAAATATAACCCGGAGCATAAAGCTGTTTCGGAATGGGAGAGAAAGTTGTTGGAAAGCAAAATCAGGAAACAGCTTCGATTAAAAGAGAAAGACACGTTTACCTTTGAAATTATAAAGCGTTCTATCGATGCGAGGAAAAAACCGGACATTTTTTATTCCTATACGGTGGATGTAGACGGGCTGAAAGAACGGGATGTGATCAGGAGAGTAAAAGGAGGACAGGTGAGTCTTGTAAATCCGGTCAAGTATTGTTTTCCGTCTCAGGGAAACAAAAGCATGGGACACAGGCCGGTGATCGTGGGAACAGGGCCGGCCGGGCTGTTCTGCGGGTATATGCTGGCCATACACGGTTATCGGCCTGTTTTGCTGGAACGGGGAATGGAAGTGGAGAAAAGATGCAAAAAGGTAGAGGAATTCTGGAAAACGGGAAAGCTGGACGAGGAATGCAACGTACAATTCGGAGAGGGAGGAGCCGGCACTTTTTCGGATGGTAAGTTGAATACGCTGGTAAAAGATAAGGATGGAAGAAACAAAGAAGCTTTGTCCATTTTTGTTTCCGCAGGTGCGCCGCAACATATTTTATATGATGGAAAACCGCATATTGGTACGGATATTTTAACTGAGGTTGTGAAGAATATGAGAGAGGTTATTCTGGCGAACGGCGGTGAGGTTCGTTTTGATACAAAGGTAACGGATTTGTACATAGAGAGAGGAAAGATCCGGGGGCTGGAAACAGAAAAACGTGTGGAAAACAAAGAAAGCGGCAGAGAAGAATTTGCAAAAGAAAGGATTGAGGCGGAAGTGGTGGTGATGGCGATCGGACATAGCGCCAGGGATACTTTCGAAATGCTGTACAGAAACAGGGTGCCCATGGAAGCAAAGTCATTTGCGGTAGGACTGAGGGTGGAACATCCGCAGGATTTGATTGACCGGTCGCAGTACGGAGCGGAATACCCAAAAGGTTTGCCACCGGCATCTTACAAAGTAGCGTCACAGACAAAAGAGGGACGGGGCGTCTATTCGTTTTGCATGTGTCCTGGCGGTTATGTAGTAAACGCTTCTTCCGAAAAAGGAAGGCTGGCGGTAAACGGCATGAGTTATAGCGGCAGGGAAGGAGAAAATGCCAACAGCGCGGTCATCGTTTCCGTCAACGGGGAAGATTATGGCAGCAGGGGCCCGTTGGGAGGAATAGAGTTTCAGCGGATGCTGGAAAAGAGAGCCTATGAGATCGGAGAAGGAAGCGTTCCGGTGGAATATTACGGAGATTTTAAAAAGGCGGTTTTGGAGAAAGCAGGGGAGAATGAAACGAGCCGGAAGCTTCAAGGCGGCGGAGGGAAAACAGAGGAATCTTTTTATGACAGATGTGCCCCTCAGATAAAAGGGAAATGGAAATTCGGTAAAGTCCATAATATTATGCCCGATGCGCTGAACCTTGCTTTTGTGGAAGGAATGGAGCATTTTGACAGGAAGATTCCAGGCTTTGCAGCGGAGGGAGTGATTCTGTCCGGCATAGAAAGCAGGACATCGTCTCCGGTGCGCATTCACAGGAATGAGGGAGGGCAGTCGGAAATCGCAGGACTGTACCCGTGCGGAGAAGGAGCGGGCTATGCGGGAGGTATCATGTCTGCAGCTATGGATGGTATACGGATGGCGGAACAGATTGCAAAGGAATATAAAGCATTTGAAGAATACGGACAGAGAGGAGTGTTTTGATATACATGGATCAGATGGAAACAAGAGAGGAATTCAGAGATCGTTTGAGGGATAAGAAGAGGATTGTTGTAAAGATTGGCTCTTCCTCCCTCCAGCACCCGGAAACGGGAGATTTGGATTATACGAAACTGGATGTCCTTGTCAGAGAAATATGCGATATGCGCAATAAGGGGAAAGATGTGGTTCTGGTGACTTCTGGAGCGATCGCCGTTGGAAAAAAAGCGGTGCATATGAAAGACTGCGGCCGTCCCGGAGAGAAAACGATTGCCGAGAAACAGGCTTGTGCGGCGGTGGGACAGGCGAGGCTGATGATGATATACCAGAAAATTTTTGCGGAATACAACCAGGTGGCGGCACAGATATTAATGACGAAGAATACCATAGTGGATAATCTGAACCGGTATAATGCGCATAATACCTTTTCCGAGCTGTTTAAGTTGGGCGTTGTCCCTATTGTAAATGAGAACGATACCGTTGCTACTTATGAGATCGAGTTCGGGGATAATGACAGCCTTTCCGCTATCGTGGCCGCTTTGGTGGAGGCAGATCTTCTGATTCTTCTTTCGGATATCGACGGGCTTTATACGGACGATCCGAGGAAAAATAAAGATGCGGAGTTTATTCATGTAGTGGAAGATCTGAGCGAAGAACTGATGGAAATGGGCAAGCCCTCTACTGGCAGCGATGTGGGAACAGGAGGAATGAATACGAAACTGGTTGCGGCAAAGATCGCTACCAGCTCCAATATCGATATGGTAATCGCAAACAGTAAGGATATTAAGGTTCTGCATCGTATTTTGGACGGACAGGAGATCGGCACTTTGTTTGTGGGCAATAGAAAGACTTATTTTGATCTGCCTGAGTTTGTGGAGAAGATGCATGGGTAATGGTTCATAAAATTTTTGTACAATGAATAATAGAGGATGGTTTAATAAGGAGTATTCTGGATAGACAGGATACTCCTTATTAATTTGCATTGATATAACATAAATTGTATGCAGTTTATGTTATATCAAATGCATGCAATTTGTTATGCAAAATAATAGCCTCTTTGAGATTGGATTTATGTCATTTGTAACTGCTATACTTTGCTTTGACAGGAGGTGAGAAGGTGGTAAACATTGATTTTAATCATATCAATGACAAGATTGTCTATGAGGCTTTTCATGTGGAAGGGAACGAGGCGGAGGCTTTAAATGACAGTTATCTGGAACTGTTTGAACTGATTGGGCGGGATGCCATGCTCAAGCTGTATACGCATTTTCATGGGGATAAGATCGACTGTCCTATGAGGCTGTATCGTGCAGAGTTTATTGCAGATCTTGCGAAAAATGAGCCTGACAGGCGTGAAAGGGCTAAGATAGCAAGAGCAGGGGGATATTCTGCAAGAGTAATAGAAGGCATGCTAAGCAAGCGGCGGAAAGAAAATGAAATGGAATGAAAGATAGGAAACTTTAAATTTATGAAAAAGACATATATTGAATGTTTAAGGATTATAGCGATCATACTGGTCATTTATAATCATACAAGGGAGCTGGGTTTTACTTTATACCAGTATACATCCGATACCTGTTCCTACTATCTGTCAGTCCTGATGATACCGGTCTGCAAAACGGCAGTGCCCCTTTTTCTGATGATCTCAGGGGCGACGCTGCTTGGAAAGGAAGAGGATTACAGGTATCTGTTCTCAAGGCGGATTGTCAGGTATGTGGGAATTATTTTGTTTTGGGGAAGCATACAGTACTTCCGTTATGTCAGAACGGGAAAGGCGGAGCTGTCTGTCAGGGGCTGGTGGAACAATATTTACAGCAGTCCAAAGCTGGAAACCTATTGGTATTTGTATCTGTATCTGGGATTTTTACTCTTGCTTCCTTTGCTTCGGAAGATAGTTTCCGGGATGAAGGATCAGGACTACAGGTATTTATTTGGTCTTAGTTGTGTAAGCAGTGTACTTACTATGTTCGGGTATTTTTCCGGTTGTTTCATCAATAGCAGTATATTTCTTCTGCCGTCAGTTTTTCTTTATCCTTTGTTGGGATACTGGATTGATAAAGAACCCTGTCATGATTATAGAAAAAACGCATTAAAATATAGCTTAATGGCAATTTTGCCATTATGTGTGATCGTGTCTGCATGTCTGATCTTTGCGAAGCATGTGGATTTGAATGGAAGTTTCATGGATGCCATACAATGTTTAACGTCAATGATCAGTTTTGGGATATTCGGCTTCATAAAAAGCATGGATGCAGGGCATCGGTATTCTGCCAGACTGGAAAAGGCAATCCTTGTTGTGGGAGATACGGTTTTCGGAATTTACCTGACAGAAGATATGATTCGGAATCAGGTCGTTAAACTGATCGTACATATCCATGCAAACGACTTCATCCTTGCAGTTTTGTATACATTATTGACATTTATATTAGGAGTGGTTTTTATAGCTGTTACGAAAATTTTAATAAAAGTTTTAGCACTCACCCATTGACTCTGGGAGACGTGATGATCTTACTTTATCAGGTTTTGTAAAGCCCGTAAAATGGCACTTTTCGGTACCTTGCTGTTTTTATGAGGCTTCATCAAACATAGGTAATAAAAGGGTTTTAAAAGATTGAGTAATCTGTTATAATAAAAATATCAATGGAAAAGTTGGTGTAAAATGATAATAATAGAACAGTTGAAGGCATTAAATCAGCTTGGCAACATAGCAATAACGGAACACGCTAGAATCCGTTTATATGAACGGAATATAAATGTTGATGACATTATAAACGGTATTGATACAGGTGAGATTATCAAACTATATGGGAAAATGATTTTAAGACGAGAAAGGGGAGCTAATCATGGTATGTATGGAATGTGGTGCAAAAGCGGAAAAAGGATATACAACAAGTGTAACAGATTTGGGAAATTGCCTTTTAATTGTGCGGAATGTTCCTTGCTATAAATGTACAGAATGTAACGAGATTATCTATACAGGGGATGTTATTAAAAGGCTGGAACAGATCACGGAACAGGCGAAACAGTTTACACAGGAAATTTCTATTGTAAATTATAGCAGTGCTGCATGATGGAATTGCGACAAATAAAATAAGACAGTATAAAAGGATTGATTTTTCAGTCCTTTTTGTTTTGTATGACGGGCATATCAGTGTCCTGCGGTGAAAGTTCCATAGGCGTAGTTGCCGACAAAATTTATAGTGATTCCCAAGAAAAGAAATATTTTGGTATAATGGGTTTGAATCAGGTCAGCGAGGAGGCGTGCATTATCTTACTTTATCAGGTCTTGTAAAGCCCGTAAAACGGCACTTTTCAGGAACTTACTCTTTTCATCAGGATTCATCAAATTGTATCGTTTTTGTCGCAAATGGGGTATGAAATGGGGGATGGGGAAGAAAAATAGATTGTGAGTATGGGAGTAATAGGATATAATATTAATAGGAAAGTTTATCGGTTATTAGTGCTAAGGGAGAATAAGAAAAGAAAAAGTATTATGAAAATATATATGGATAATTGTTGCTACAACAGACCTTATGATGACCAGACGCATATCAGGATATATTTAGAAACGGAAGCAAAGTTACATATTCAGGATATGGTAAAAAAGGGATATATCGACCTTGTAACCTCTTTTATGCTGGAATATGAGAATGGAAAGAATAGATTCTCTCACAAAATGAAGGCAATATCTGATTTTATGAGTGCGAATGAATCATACTATGTAGGAATAGAAAAGGGAGAAGAAGCAAAATTGATAGCAGGGCGTATTATGGAGTCTGGCGTTAAAAGTGCAGATGCGCTTCATGTTGCTTGTGCTATTTTAGCAGGAAGTGATTATTTTATTACTACGGATGACAGATTGCTTAAGTTTCAAACAGAGGATATACAGATTGTGACACCAGGTGAATTTATCAGGAGATTGGAGGCGAGTGATGAATGAATAGTGCTGCAGAACTTATGGATGCCGGTTTTGCATGTTTAGTTGAAAGACTAGGTATTGTTGATGCGGAGCGCTTTGTAGCTATGATAAAAAGAGACAGCTTCGATTATACGCTTTGGCGAAGAGAATATTTTGATAAAATGGATTTGAGTCAGGTTAGCGAGGAAGCGTCTGCCTATGCGAAAAGTCATCCTCATAAAGGAAAAGGAATAAGGATTTAATTATCTAATGTAGTGATTTCAATGTGGAGTAAGGGTTATTCAAGTGTACGTGCTTGGGTAGTCCTTATTTTTTTTGAGAAAATCAGAGGAACGGTGAAGAAGATTGAGGAACAGCTTTATAAGATTGGCATTGACTATGTCAGGAACAAAAGACGAAAACGTGATACGGAAGTATTGTAAAGTGACACAAGAGACAGCAAAACTTTTAATGGAACGTTCCAAGGAGAAAGATATGAATGAAATTAAATATATCCGCTATTTGCGCTTGAACCAGTTGGAGCATTCGAGGAGTAGAAAAATAAAATTAGAACTGATGCGAATGCGGAATGAGATAAACAAAATCAGCGTGGATATCAATCAGATAGTAAAAAATAGTAATTCCCATATATATAAATAAGATGATAAAATAGAATTATTATTGGAGATGGAAAAGATTAAGAGCTTGCTATCAATGATAATTACCAGTTTTCAATTAATATTTGTAATTTTATGGGAGGCGAAACCATGAATGATCTGAAAAGTATAATAATAAATATAATATCTGGTTTTATGGCAGATGCGTGCGTATCATTTTTGGAAAAAAGAAGATTTAAAAAGTATAAAACAGAACTAGAAAAATGGATTCAAGAGTATGTTGATATGAATGATGGAACTATAGTGGCAAGTGGAGCATTTGCTAATTTTGTAAGGTATCAGAAGCCTATTGAAAAAATTTTGGCTTTTATTTATGAGCCTTTTAATCAGACCTTGACAGAAGAAGAATTTCTTAAAAGCCTGTGTTGTTTAATGAAAGCATATTTGGAAAGTGATGATTTAAAAGTAAAACCAGAGGATGAAGGTGTTGCAAAGGGATTCTTTTATGGTATATATGATAGCTATAAAAGATATGTGGCAAAAGGGCTTTCTATAAAAGACCGCAATCTTTTAGCAATGATGGCGCAGGTACGTTGTGGAAATTTTGAACTGATGAAAAAAATGGATGAGCAATCAAACCTTACGAGACAGCAAAGTGCGGCTTTTAGTACATATATTGCAAATAAGAAAAAAGCTGAATTAGATAATTATGATATTTGGCGCATATATTGTGAACTGGATAAACTTCTATTAGCGGGAAGGATTGAAGTGGTGAGGGGAATTCTTCCTATATGTCACTATGAAAATGAAAATATTGGTCAGGCATTAGGGATAAAGCTGGATATTTTATGTAAGAGTGAATATGAAAAAGATGAAATAGTAAAAAGGTTGGAAAAAATAAATGTTATTAAAATACGAGATGATTTAATTCGTTTTATGATTTTTACGATAGATGATGTAGATTTTTTTAAGGAGATAATAGGGTTGGCAGGCAGCAGGGAATTGGCTGAGCTACTGAATGTTTATAGTGGGAGAAAATGGGATGAGTTAATAGAAATTTCGGAAAAGGAAGAAGGATACGGTAAGGATTTCCAAATTCAGAGATTAGAAAAGTTTGAAAGTGAGAGTGAAGTCAGGAATCATATTATCCTTGTATATCTTTGTACCATGCACCCTGTTAATCTGATGGAAGTCATAGAGGATTTAATCAAAAAGGATTTTTTTATAGATCATGTTCTTCAAATTTGTCTTAGCTTTCAAAACCTGATTTCTTTTACTATAGGGGAATTGGACGAGGACAAGGTAGAGTTATGCGAAAGATGGTATAATGAATTATTAGATATGAAGGATACTTATAGAGTATTATCTGTAAATTTTGCAAAGTATTATTATAAGATATTACTTCAATTGTCTGATTTGCTAAATAAAGAAGAATATGTTGAATTAATGAAAAGCATTCCAAACAAAGTGAAAGAAAGTGAAGAACTTAAACCAGGAATTTATATAGAAAATATTAAACAGTACTGTGCAGATATAGATGACATTATTTCTTTTTGCATAAGCAGCAAAAATTATTTTATTATCATCCGTTATATCAATGAATATGGTCTATCAAAAGAAAATATTGTTGAGTTATTTGAAAAATGCAGCATTTTATTGGAAAAAGATTTTGTTTTATTCAACATATATGTTAATGCTTTATTTAGGCTTGGAAGAAAAGAACAGGCATTACAAGCATTAGAAAATTATCAAAATTATTTTGGGGATATACTTGATTTCTGGGTTTTGACTTGTCATCTGAAAGGAGCAGACAATATATTAACAATATATGAAAAATGGAAGTCCGGTTTAATAAAAACAAATGAGTGGCAAGCTGAACTGGATTTTGCAAATTATTTGTTGATGAATGGATATAACCAAGAGGCAGAGAACATCATAGAGAAGCTTGAAAAATGTCAAATGAGTTCATATGTTTTACAACGGGTGAAGGTACAAATATTATATGAGAAAGGATTTCAAATAGAAGCCTTAGATAAATTTTTGAAATTATTTAAGGAAAGAAAAGAAGATGAGTATGTTGTTGATATGATTATTACACTTTCTTTAAATAATATGCGTGCGATTGACCAAGAGATAATTGAACATGCGATATCATTTGATACGCCCAGATTATTAATGTTAGCTTCGCATGCGCTTGAAAAAATAAACGAACATAATAGGGCAAAAGAAGTAGTTATAAGGGGGATTTTGAAAAGTAATGGAGAAGACTTTGAACTATTAAACAGGTACTTGAATTTGTTGGTAGGGAGTGCCGGAACCGATAGAGACGTAAAAAAAGTAATATGTGTGGATGAAGATACTGTTATATATTTAAGAAATTACGAAAATGGTGAAAAAACCATTTATTGTATCTATGCAAGACAGATACTTCCATCCAATCCGTATGTGTGGCAAGGCACGATTTGTACGTATGTAAGAAATGCTGGACAAATAGGATTGATTAGAAAAAGAACGGGAGATCATATAAAAATTGACAATGTAGAATATGAGGTTGTGGATATTGTTCCATTAGAAGCATTTCTTTTTAGATTTTGTGTGGAAAAGCTGGCTAATAATGGGATTGTTCAAACATTTTCAATGAAAGAAGATGAAACAGACTTTTCAGATTTTACAACATGGATAAAAGAAAATTTATTTGTTAGTGAAACAGATTATTTGGAACAATATAAAAATTATGAAAAGGTAGCGTGGCCGTTGTATGCAATAAATAAATTTATAGATATGCCATATACTGAATTAATTTGGGGGCTTATGGAAGACGACCAGATAGTTATTCGCAACATGTTTTCATCAATAGAAAAGGAAGAAGGTCAACATTTTGTTATTATGAGTAGTGCGTTAATTATGATGTACAAACTGGGTGTTGATCTTAATGAAATAAGAAAATCGGCATCAGTTATAACAAAATCAATCGTTGAAAAAGTCAGTGAAGAAGAAAAGAAAATATATAAGGAAAATAACAGGGAAATAGTTGCAAAGATTGGGGTAATTAATAATGAGCTTTTTGTAAATCAAAAGCCGGAAGACATGAAAGCAAAAGTAATGCATGATGTATCTTCATTTGCAGAATATATGGATAACCTCACACAGGTAGAAAATAAAATAGAATTGAGAGCAGTAGGTATTGATTGTGAAGCGTTTAAATCAATAATTGGAATATGCGATTATGATGCGTTAGCAATTGCATCAGAGAATAAATACATCATAGTCTCAGGGGAAGATTATGGGGTTCTGTTTTCCAATATTAAAGGGATAAATACAAGAAGTGTATGTATTGTTGATTATTTATGGCTTATAGAGGTAGATGCAGATAATTTAATAATGTATATGATTAAAATGGTAATTTATCGATTTCAGGTTTTTATTACTCCACAGACCTTAGAATACTTGATGAAAGCCATATTAAATATTCAGGATGATGATGAGCGAGAAGAAATTTTAAAGAAATGGGTTGATTTTTTATCAATGGGTGAAGAAATAGAAGATGATTATAGAGATGTTTTTTATAATTTCATAATTGGTACTTTTAGGAGTTTATATAAAGAGCATAAGGATTCAACAAATCCCATTTGGAATTTGTTCAGCTTTTTTGTAAGAAAATATTATATGGAAAGTAAAGCAATAGAAGCTGATAAATTAAAATAGAATCTGTTTAAAAGAGCGGTAACTAAGTTAATGTAAAAAGATACGAGGTACAGATATAAATGGAGCAAATAAAAATATTATGTTGTGAAAAAAGCAATGGCAAAATTGATAATTTAAATGGATTGCTTTCAATATCAAACTGCTAGCCAAAAAATTTGATAAAATATTTTGGCTATATGATACACAAAATACACGGATTGCAGCCGATTTGTATATAAAAATACATGAGGTTGAAAATATGCTTAGAGGTATAATTAATAGGTATATGACAATAAAATATGAAGGAAATTGGTTTGAAACATATACATATGAGGATTACATGGACAAATATAAAATTTATAATAAATGGTTTTTAAGCTCCAAATATGGTTTGTTCAAAAGAATTGATAATCATTTATACAATCTGGAAATAGGTGATATATTTAGGCTTTTAAAAACTGCAAAGAAGAAGCAGATCGATAGAGTAGTAAAAACTGCAATAGAAAATATTGTAAAACATGAAAAAGATAAAGCATCAGACTATATAAATTCAGATATATTGGATGCTCCGTTGCTTTGGGAAGAAGAAAAATTTGATGAAGTATTTTCAGATGAAATTGTAGAAAAATGGCAGGATGATTTTTCTAAAAGAAGAAATATGATAGCTCACAATAAGATGATTTGCAAGGATTTATATTTTGATACGATAGCAAAGATTCAGTTTTACAAAGAAGAGTTTTTGAAAGCAGAAAAGGTATTGTTATCATATGTTAAGCCATTTAGAGATAATAGATTATGGTGAAATATGGATATCCTATGGCGATTATGAAATGTCAGAAGATGGGATGGTTGTTCGATTTGGTACTGTAAATAAGAAATTGATTGTTGTTACAGATGAAATTATGAATAGACTAAATAAGATTGAGGATCAGATTATGAAGATTGAAATATAGTATTTTTGACGGTTATAAGGAGGGGGGATTATGGCAATTTTAATCAAAAACCTATCTATAAGAAATCAGGGGGAAGGGAGCAGTCTCTGCGTGACAATTTCCGAAAACAGAGTAGGAGTAAAGGATATTCTTATGGCAGCCAGTGTTAAAAAAACTCAGCGCAGTCAACAATGTACTTTATAATATCATGGATGGCTATAGTAATCAGGAGACGACGAAAGCAAAAAGGAGTATTGTAAACTAGAGATGGTGCCAAGAATATCAGCCCATATTTTAAGGCACACCGATTGCATCAGGATGGCGGAGCGAGAGAGGGATGTAAAGGTTTTGCATTACATCATAGGACATGCCAATATTGCAGTCACTATGGAAGTATATAATCATATCACGGAATATACGGGAATAGAAAAGGAAATATTAAAGATGGAAGACTTAATAGTTGTATAAGTCACAAGACGTTATCTGATGAAATCAGAGACGAAGCCATACCCCCAATTTTTCACAAATGGGGTATGAGTGGGGTATAGCCCTTATTATTGAACATTTTACAGAAATTTCACAAGCTGCAAACCCGCATAAACACTGGGTTTGCAAAAAATAACCAAAATAATTAGCACTCACCTCTTGACTCTGCTAGTAATCAGTGTTATAGTTCATATAGAACAAAAGAAAGATAATAAGTAAAAGGAAGCCGGATATACTACAAACAAGACGGCAGAGAGGAGTGCTTATGAATATATCAAAATTTACCCAAAAATCCATGCAGGCGGTGGAACAGTGCGAGAAGCTTGCCTATGAGTATGGCAATCAGGAAATAGAGCAGGAGCATCTCCTGTACAGTCTTTTAACCATTGAAGACAGCCTGATTTTGAAATTGATTGAAAAAATGGAGATTCAAAAGGAACATTTTCTGAACCGTGTGGAAGCGGCGCTGAAGAAAAGAGTGAAAGTGCAAGGCGGAAGGGTCTATGTAGGAAAAGACTTAAACCAAGTATTGATCGCGGCGGAAGACGAAGCAAAGCAGCTGGGAGACGAATATGTTTCTGTGGAACATCTGTTCCTTTCCATGTTAAAGCATCCTAATAAAGAAATAAAAGAAATATTCCGTGAATATGGGATCACAAGAGAGCGTTTCCTTCAGGCGCTTTCCACAGTCAGAGGAAACCAGAGAGTGACTTCCGATAATCCGGAGGCTACGTATGACACCTTGGAGAAATATGGGCAGGAACTGGTGGAGAAAGCAAGAAATCAAAAGCTGGATCCTGTGATTGGCAGAGACAGCGAGATACGTAATATTATTCGTATTCTTTCCAGGAAGACGAAAAACAATCCTGTTCTCATCGGAGAACCGGGTGTCGGAAAAACAGCGGTAGTAGAAGGGCTGGCCCAGCGTATTGTACGGGGGGACGTGCCGCAGGGATTAAAAGATAAAAAGATATTCGCTCTGGATATGGGAGCGCTGGTAGCGGGAGCGAAGTACAGAGGTGAGTTTGAAGAGCGTTTGAAGGCCGTGTTGGAAGATGTAAAAAACAGCGACGGGCAGATCATTCTATTTATTGATGAGCTTCATACGATCGTTGGAGCCGGCAAGACGGACGGTGCATTGGATGCGGGCAATATGCTTAAGCCCATGCTTGCAAGGGGAGAGCTGCATTGCATCGGCGCTACCACCTTGGATGAATACAGGCAGTATATTGAAAAAGATGCCGCATTGGAACGCCGGTTCCAGCCGGTGATGGTGGAAGAACCTACGGTGGAAGATACTATTTCCATTTTAAGGGGATTAAAAGAACGGTACGAAGTATACCACGGCGTAAAAATTATGGATAACGCTTTAGTGAGCGCGGCCGCTCTGTCCCATCGCTATATTTCGGATCGTTTTCTGCCCGATAAGGCGATTGATCTCGTGGATGAGGCCTGTGCGCTTATAAAGACGGAGCTGGATTCGATGCCTACGGAATTGGATGAATTGCAGCGCAAGATTATGCAGATGGAAATTGAAGAAGCGGCATTAAAAAAAGAAGATGACAGACTCAGCCAGGAAAGGCTGGCTTCTCTTCAAAAAGAGTTAGCGGAATGGAAAGAAGAATTCAATAACAGAAAAGCCCAATGGGATAATGAAAAAGCGTCGGTCGAAAAACTCTCTAAACTGCGGGAACAGATCGAAAACATAAACGGCGAGATTCAGATTGCCCAAAGAGAAGGAAATCTGGAAAAGGCGGCAGAATTGAGTTATGGAAGACTGCCCGCTTTGAAAAAACAGTTGGAAATAGAAGAAAACAGGGTAAAAAATGAAGATTTATCCTTAGTTCACGAGAGTGTCAGCGATGAAGAGATCGCAAAAATCATTTCCCGGTGGACAGGTATTCCGGTGGCAAAACTGACGGAAAGCGAACGGAATAAAACGCTGCATCTGGATGAAGAATTGCATAAACGGGTCATTGGGCAGGAAGAAGGCGTTACAAAAGTGACGGAGGCGATCATCCGTTCCAAAGCCGGAATAAAAGATCCGGCAAAACCGATCGGGTCTTTCCTTTTCCTGGGTCCTACAGGCGTTGGAAAAACAGAGCTTGCTAAGGCGCTGGCGGCTTCTTTGTTTGACGATGAGAATAATATGGTACGCATCGACATGAGCGAATATATGGAAAAATATTCCGTATCCCGGCTGATCGGAGCGCCTCCCGGATATGTAGGTTATGAAGAGGGAGGACAGCTGACGGAAGCCGTCAGAAGAAAACCGTATTCGGTCGTATTATTCGACGAAATAGAAAAAGCCCATCCCGATGTGTTCAACGTGCTTTTACAAGTGCTGGACGATGGACGGATTACGGATTCCCAAGGCCGAACGGTGGATTTTAAAAATACGATTCTGATCATGACTTCGAATATCGGGGCCGGATATCTGCTGGAAGGAATCAGCGATGACGGAAGTATCGCCAGTGAAGCGGAAGGACTGGTGATGAATGAACTACGCGCCCATTTCCGTCCGGAATTTTTAAACAGGCTGGATGAAACGATACTTTTTAAACCTTTGACAAAAGAAGATATCGGGGGCATTGTCCATTTGATCGTGGAAGATTTGAACAGGCGGCTTGCGGACAGGGAGCTTCGCATTGAGATTTTACCGGAAGCGGAAAAATTCATTGTGGAAAACGCCTATGATCCGGTATACGGGGCAAGGCCGTTGAAGCGTTATATACAGAAATATGTGGAAACCCTTTCGGCGAAGCTGATACTTGCCGATAAAGTAAGAGCAAAGGATGTGATAGAGATATCCGTACAAAACGGGATGTTGGCGGGAACAGCCAGGAGGGATTAGGCGAAAGGGGTGGAATATATGCTTCCAAAAGATCCGGTGATGCTTTTAAGCTATACGAATCTGAAGCTGAGAGATTATTACGGCAGCCTGGAAAAGATGTGCGAGGACATGGAGGTCAGCAGGGAAATGATCGAAGAAAAGCTGGCTTTGATAAATTATCATTATGACGAGGAGAAAAACCAATTTGTCTGAACAGATCAAAGTAACAGTGACATCAAAAGCGGAAGAAAAAAGGACAGAATTGTTTCATGACAGGAACAAGACATTGCTGCATACACTACGGGAGGGCGGAATTTCTTTGCCTTCCCTTTGTGGTGGTCTGGGAAAGTGCGGAAGATGCCTGGTAAGGTTTTGCGGATATGCGCCGTTTCCAACGCAGACGGACAGGGCAGTGCTTCATCCGCAACAATTAAGGGACGGATACCGGCTCGCCTGTACTGCAAAACCTTTGAAAGACTGTAAGGTGACAACCGCATTTATCGAAGAAAGGCAGTTGGATATATTGACGGCCTCCAGTTCACCGGATATGCCGGAGGAAAGCGAAGGCGGAGCGGATCAGGGAAATCATGACAGGAAGAAGGATAGAAAGACAGTGGCCGTGGCGGACATAGGAACCACAACGATAGCCATGCAGCTGCTCGAAGCGGGATCAGGGTATATTTTGGATACGTATACCTGTCTGAATCCCCAAAAAATTTACGGGACGGATGTGATTTCCAGGATAAGGGCGGGAATGGAAGGCAATGGGGAAATTCTTCGGAAGCTGGTAAGAGATGTCCTGGCGGATGGAATAAGGAAAATGACAGAAAATGTGGAGAATGGAGGAACTTGTAGGCTGGAACACATATTTTTGTCGGCCAATACGGTGATGGGGCATTTGTTCATGGGATATCCGGTGGGACCATTGGGAAAAAGCCCATTTATGCCGATGAATATAAAAAGAGACGGAATAAACTGGCTGGGAGTGCCAACCATACTGGTACCCGGGATCTCGGCATTTGTGGGTGGAGATATTGTTTCCGGGTTATACGCTTGCGGCCTTTGCCAGCAGGAAAAAAGAGGGAAATGGCTGTTTTTGGATCTGGGAACGAATGCGGAGATGGTCATGGGCAACGGAAACCAAGCAGCGGCTACGGCAGCCGCGGCAGGACCCGCTTTTGAAGGAAGAGGAACAGGAGGAATGAGTGGAACGGAACGGATATCTGCCGTGGCATCTCTTTTGGAAGGGGGAATCATTGACGAGACGGGTTTGATGATGGAACCGTATTTTGAAACCGGAATCGAAATGAAGATGATGCCAGGAGAGACATCGGGCATTAGAGCGCGGATTTTTCAGGAGGATGTCCGGGATATTCAAATGGCGAAAGCTGCCGTACGGGCCGGAATCCATTTTTTAATGAAACATCTGAATATTGAGAGATATGAAGAGATAGAAAAGGTATACATAGCCGGAGGATTTGGCTTTTATCTCGATAAAAAAGCGGCGGCAGGAATCGGCCTGATACCGTTGGAATGGATGGAAAAGGCGGAGACAGTGGGGAATACTTCTCTTGCCGGCATACGCTTATTAGAAAGGGAAAGGGCAAAGCAGAACGGCGGAAAAGAAAATATTTTGGATTTGGATATTTTGGACGGGCTGGAGAGTTTTGCCGGAAAGGTAGAGGCATTCCAGCTGGCGGAAGAACCGGAATTCGATAAAATATATGTAGATTATATGAATTTTGATATTCAGCAAGACGATATATGATATAATAGTATATGAAATGGCAGGAATCAATATGGGAAAGAATGAAAGCGGAGAAGAAAAGGAATTTCTGATGTGGGATGCAATTTTCAGTATTGAAGAGGGAAGAAGAAAGCTTGGCGAAGAGATGCCGGTAGCTCTTTACCGGATGTTTGAGTATTCGATCAGGGATACTTTGATTGAGATGGTTGGGAAAGAGCGCATGATTCAAATATTCCGAACTGCCGGAGAGAAAGCCGGCAGGGAATTTTATCAAAGAAATTTGGACGGCAGTTTGATGCTGAATGACTTTTTGGGGCAGCTTCAGCAGAAATTGCTGGATTATAAAGTCGGTATGCTGCGGGTGGAAAAATTCGATGTACAGACAGGGCATGCGATATTGACGGTGGGAGAAGATCTGGATTGTTCCGGTTTTCCTGACTCAGGAGAAACGGTATGTAATTATGACGAAGGATTTATTGCCGGCATATTAAAAGCATACACCCAAAAGGAGTATGTAGTGACGGAAATAGATTGTTGGGCGAACGGAAGCGATGTGTGCCGCTTTGATGCAAGAGTGTTGAAAGAGGGTTGACCAGGGAGGAGGAGCGATGGAAAAATGGCTGAAACGTATCTCGGGGAAAGAGTTGAAACTTTTCAGTATCTTTTCCATGATTCTACTTTTCGGAATTGGAGCGTTTATCGGAAATTTTACCAGGCTGGCGGAAGGAATCTGGCTGATCATCGTATCCAGAGATGCACTGATTACAGATTATTTTGAGCTGGCCGGTTATGGAGCGGCATTTTTAAATGCCGCCCTTGTCATGGGAATCAGTATTTTCTTTATTATTACCGAGAAGATCCCTTTCACCGGTCTGACGGTGGCGGCATTGTTTATGAACGCAGGATACGGGCTGTGGGGAAAGAATCCGGTCAATATCTTGCCGGTCATTCTGGGTACGGCTTTGTATGCCAAATTGCACAAGACAAAACTGAACCGTTATATTTATACGGCGCTGTTTGGCACCTGCCTTGCGCCTTTGATTACGGAATTGGTATTTTTGTTTCCTTTCAGCCGGCCAGTCAATCTTGTGCTGGCGGTGGCGATCGGAATCGCTATAGGATTTATATTGCCTCCCTTGTCCATACATACGGCGTCTATGCACATGGGGTATAATCTGTTTAATGTAGGTTTTTCCGGCGGAATACTGGCTTTTATTATGGTGAGCCTTTTGCGCGCCTTTGGAATGGAAAGCGATTCGGTGATGATATGGAAAAGCGGACAGAGCGTTAAGATCGGAGCCGGCTTATTTTTTTATTTTTTCATTACGGTCTTATTAGGCTTTATGATGAGCGGAAAAAAGGCGGACAGCATAGGGAAGATTATGAAACATTCCGGCCGGACAGTTACCGACTTTGTCCTTATGGATGGAGTGGGGCCGACGCTTATGAATATGGGCCTGGTAGGTATTTTCTGTGAAATCTATATCATATTGACGGGCGGTGATTTTTCGGGGCCGGTGGTAGGGGCTATACTGGCGGTTTTCGGATTTTCAGCGTTTGGCGTGCATATCAAAAATTATCTTCCCGTATTGGCGGGCGTATACATATCCACACTGTTTACCATATTTTCGCCGGATACGCCAGGTATCCAGCTGGCGGCAATTTTTTCCGCAGGGCTGTCACCGATCGCCGGACAGTTCGGTCCGTTGGCGGGTATAGTTGCCGGGTTTCTCCATGCAGCGGTGGTGATGTGTACCGGCCAGATGTACGGCGGCCTGAATTTGTATAACAATGGCTTCAGCGCCGGATGGGTGGCGATGATTATGGTACCCATAACGGAAAGCTTTATGAAATATTTAAGGGGAAGAAAATCAGAAAAGGAGAAGGAAAAATAAATGATTCACGAGAGGAAAAAAATAGCGAGAATAGTAGAGGAACTTACTTTATTTTTCTTTGCCCTGGGAGCGGACAAGATTCGGTCAGGAATCGAAGAGGATGGAAAAAATGTGGTCATTGATTTTCAGGCGAATTACCGGCCGGAAAATGAATATAAATTGGAACAGATGGAGAAGGATCTGAATTGCCCGAAAAACGACGGGATGAAAGATGTCTATTGGGAATTGGCAGGTTCGGGAGAACCGGAAGACACGGAACAATTATTGTTGGTCGGTATGATGATTGATAAGGCCGAAATACGAAAAGAAGAAGGAAAAGTTTATCTGAAATTATATAAAAAGCAGCAGGAATAAGGAAGCAATGGCTTTGCATATATATGGGATAAGGTAAAAAAGAGAGTCCGCAGTATGAATTGGAAAAAAAGAATATTATCCTGTATTATTTTGCTGTTTTTGCTGGCGGCCGTTTGTGTGATCGGCTATCGGGAGAAGGGAGGATTTCCGGTTTTTGGCAAGACATTAGAGGAATCCGGGGAAAAGAAGATTGCATTGACTTTTGACGACGGCCCCCATCCTTATTATACGGAGCAGTTGTTGGACGGTTTGAAAAAACGTGGGGTAAAAGCCACGTTTTTTGTGACAGGCGCGCATGCAGAACTGCATCCGGAGGTGATTAAGAGGATGAGTGAGGAGGGGCACCTCATCGGCAATCATACTTATAGCCATATCCAGCTGCGATCGGGGAATAAGGAAGTTTTTAAGGAAGAGCTGATTAAAACAAATGAGATCATAACAGGCATTACCGGCGAGGAGGTCATTTATGTGCGTCCTCCATACGGAAGCTGGGATAAATCTTTTGAAACGGAATTGAACATGTTTCCTATATTTTGGACGATAGATCCGCTGGACTGGTGTTCGACAAATGTGGAACGCATTGAACAGAAAATCATATCCAAAGCAGGGGAAAATGATATTATATTGATGCACGATTATTACCCTTCAACAGTGACGGCCGCGCTGAAGGTAGTGGACGAACTGCAGAAGGAAGGGTATGAATTCGTGACGGTGGATGAAATTTTGTTTGATTAATATGTTAATATTACAACAAAAAGCTGACTTGAAATTTTAAATTCCAGTGCAGAAGTAAATTCCACTGTAGTTTAAAATTTATACGAAAATAGAGATTTTTAGGCGTCAGATTGTAAAGCAAAGAGAAGCGAGATAAGGTAAATTTTATAATACCTCAAAAGACCATTACCTATATATAGAAAAGCCAGAGGTCCAAAAACCTCTGGCTTCAGACCGCCCAAAATATTGCGCCGAAACCGGCTCGTGGGAGAAGTCTTAAGTATTATATGCCAATATGGAATAGATATCACAATGTATTTTGCCAGTCGCTGCGGAAACCATAATAGTCCATTCTTACAAAAGGATATTTCTTAGTCAGTACAACGATAGATTCTTTCATCTCATGGAATTGATCAGCAGGAAGAATCCGTTTCATAATAAAAAGAAATCCGTAAAAATGGGCATTGTCAATCTCCCCATTGCTGTCTTTTATCAAAAGTGCTTTTTCAGCTTTATTTAGTGAAGGTTTCTGCTCAAAAAGACGGTTATATATTCGGCTTCCATGTGCGCACAGATTGCGGATGATTGTCATACTATGCATATAACTTCCGAGAATGGAAGAGCCTTTCTTCATGGTCAGACCGAAAGTACGGGCAATGGCATCTTTGATAGACTGTTCGGAAATAGAATATAAAAATGAGATATCGGATATGGTAAACAAATCCACATATGCCCATAAAGGAATATCCTGTTGCAAATCATTTACAAAATGCTTTAGATAAGCTTCATGAGGAAGCCGCCGGATTTTCTGCTGGTTTGCTTTATCGATGATTTCTTTATGTTTGGCTTTGTCAGTAAAAAATAATGCATTGAGATAACCGGCCGGGCCATGAACTTTTGTGAATTCATAAACATATATGGATTTCATCTGTACTTCGATAATTTCTAAATATTGGAGGATAATATGTCTGAATTCATGATCAAAATTGTAAATGTCAATGATATTTTGAAAGGCTGCGGATTTGGAAAAGATATCATTTTTACGAAGCGTTAATGAATAGCCGCTGATGCGGTAATAGTTATTACAGAGCAGAAAATCTTGGGCTTTGTTTTCGTCATTAATGGTAAGGCCGCGGGAACGGAGAATTTCCAACTGTTCTTTAATAGTTTTAAAATCTTTATTTGCCATATATAGCTCCTTATAAACAAAACGCCCTCAAGTGTGCATGTGTTTCCACAGAGGCCTGAGGGAGATGTTAATTTTATATTACCATAAAACAAAAAATTGTCAAGAAATAAAAGTCAGATTTTTTGTGTCATTATCTTAACACAAGCAGGCCATCGCTGGGATAAATCTTTTGAAACGGAATTGAACATGTTTCCCATATTTTGGACGATAGATCCGCTGGACTGGTGTTCGACAAATGTGGAACGCATTGAACAGAAAATCATATCCAAAGCAGGAGAAAACAATATTATCTTTACTGGCTTCTCTGGCAAAAGTGGGATTGACAAAAGGATGACAGTGTGTTATATTTCCATTGTCAACACCATGTTATACATTGAGGAGGTTAAACCCGTGATACAGCAACTTTCTGATGCCGAACTTGAAATTATGAAAATTGTGTGGGGAAACCCGGAGGAGGTGTCCCTGTTCCCCTATATCATGGATGGGCTGGCGGAAAAGGGCAAGCCGTGTCAAAAGAATACCCTGATTGTACTGTTGTCACGGCTGATGAACAAGGGCTTTTTGAGTGCCAGGAAAATTGGCCGCCGTAACGAATATACCACGCTCATTTCTGAAACAGAATACCAGACAGCGCAGACGAAAAATTTTCTGCATAAGATTTATGAGGGAAGCGTAAAAGGACTGGTTTCCAATTTGATTTTAGGCGACCTGCTGGCAGACGAGGAATATGAGGAATTGAAAAAGCTGCTGGAGAAAGGGGAAGGACAATAATGAACGAAGTTTTGAAAACCTTCCTGTCCATGTCAGCTTCCGGCGGATTGCTTATTCTGGTTTTGCTATTGGGAGAACGACTTCTGAAAGACAAAATCAGTCGGCAATGGCAGTATTATATCTGGATTGTTGTTGTTTTGCGGCTGCTGCTCCCGTTCGGGTCGGAAGTAAGCCTGATGGGGAAGGCGTATCAGGCTGTCGATCAGGCAATATCCCAGGCGGCTCTTTTACCGCCGCAGCTTCAGTTCCCGCTAAACGCTCCAGGAGGCAATCTTACTTCGGCTGTTGGGGTGGAACAGCGCAATAAAACTGTGAGCAGTCCGTCAGATGATTCAGCGGCTGCCCGCCTATTTCAAGATATTGGGATGATGCTGATAAATTATATTTGGCTGGTTTGGCCGTTGGTTGCGCTGGGTTTACTGATACGGAAAATAACAATCTACCAGGACTTTATACGCTATATCAAAGCTGGATTAATCCCGGTTTCCGATATTGAGCGGTTAGACCAGCTTTCTATTGTTGCGGAGCAGTCGGGCATTAAAAAGCCGATGGAATTATGTGTCAATCCATTGGTTTCTTCCCCATTGCTGATTGGATTTTTCCATCCATGTATTGTACTGCCCGGCGCGGATATTCCTGAAAAGGATCTGGGCTATATCATCCTGCATGAACTGGCGCACTATAAGCGGCGGGATATGTTCTATAAATGGCTGGTTCAAGTTACCGTCTGCCTGCATTGGTTTAATCCGCTAGTTCATCTTATGAGCCGGGAAATTGCAAATGCTTGTGAGTTTTCCTGCGATGAGGCAGTTCTTGCTAAAATGAAGAGCGGCAGCGCGCAGGACTATGGAAAAACCTTGCTTGACGCTATGGCGGCAGTTGGAAGATACAAGGAAAATCTCGAAACAGTTACTTTAAGCGGAAATAAAAAACTATTGAAAGAGAGGATAAACGCAATCATGAATTTTAAGAGAAAGTCGACGGCGATACGCTTTTTGACCGGTGTGCTGACGCTGTGCGTGGTATTTGGGGCGGCTTTTGTCGGCGTTTACCCTGTTGCCGCAGCAGTTGACCACACAGCAGACAAGGCTCAGATGGCTGTGGATAAAATTCCCGCACAAGGGAACACAGGCACAAGCGGCAAGGACTATGCGGTTCAGGCGGAGCAGTACTATCAGACTGACAGTTTGCCGCTGTTTGAAATCACTTTTCCCTGGCTGGATGAAAACGTTCAAAAGAAATGGCTTGAAAGGCTCTATACAGATGGGGACTGTTCGCTTTTCTCTGTCGCTGTGCGGGAACTTGACGAACTGAAAGAAAAGCAGGAGAAAGAATGGGCCGAAGCTCAGGCGGCGGAATACCAGGCTGTGGGCGTTGCAATGGATGGAAAGGATTATTATTACCAAGGGCAGCTTGTCAATATCTTTTTAGACATCCGCCCCAATCAATCCTTTTATACGCTGAATATGAACCCAAAAGGAACAGTCAATATCAAAATTGTCCGCGATACAAATAATAAAATCACAGATGTTTCTTATATGACCGAGGCGGAAGTGATTGAACTGCTGGGGGATGCGGATGAACCGGACAAATAAAATAAATTTACTTGTACTATCTGATATGATAAAATAAGAATAAATTAAAAAAAGCGCGAAGGAATGGGAAAAAAATGAAAGAAGGACTGGAAAACGACAAAAAAACAAAAAAATATGCCTATAGCTATGAGGAGTACGAAGAGCAAGGCAAAGGAGCGGACAGCATGGTGGAGGATATTTTGGCAGATCCTGATTTCCCCGGGCTGACCGGGCTGGTTATCGGCGATTGGGGAGATACTTGGGAAGATAGCTGTCAGGAGATCTTGGACGGAATCACGGAGAATAAGGAAAAGTTTTCCCATATTGAGGAACTTTTTATCGGCGATATGGATTATGAGGAATGCGAAGTATCGTGGATCATACAAGGAAATTACAGCAAGCTTTGGGCAGCTATGCCGCAGCTGAAGGCATTGACAATCAAAGGAAGTACGGATTTGGAATTAGGAGAAATCTGCCATGAAGGGCTGGAATCGCTGACGATTATCTGCGGCGGACTTCCGGTGTCGGTGATCCGCTCCATTCAGGAGGCGAAGCTTCCCCATTTGAAAAAACTGCTGCTTTATATCGGAATTGAAGATTATGGATTTGACGGGGACGTGGATACGATAAAAGAACTGCTGGAAAAAGCGGATTTCCCCGATCTTACTTATTTGGGTATCGTGGACAGCGAGATACAGGATGATATTGCAAAGACAGTTTTAGAGAGTAAATTTATGGGGCGGATTCATACGCTGGATTTGTCCAACGGTACTTTGACCGATAAGGGGGGAGCGTTGTTATTGGAGAAACTTCCTTCTTATCCGAACATAAAGAAACTGGATGTCCATTATCATTATTTGACCGATGATATGGCAGGAAAATTAGAGGGGATGCCCATGGAAGTAGACGTATCCGAGAAGAATGAACCGGATGAATACAAGGGCGAAATCTATATGAATGCCATGCTGACGGAATGAGGCAGACAGCGCTTCTGGGGAATGCGGATACAAAGCGAACCGATTATTTTAGGCAGGCGGCAAAAAAGGCAGGTCTGCCTATTTGCTTTGCCGATTGGAATGATTGGGAAAGGCAATGGGAAAGTTTGACAGAAACGGAACTGTTTCTAAAAATTGACCCGCCGCTTTGGAAAAGCTGTTCCTTGGAAGAACTGGATAGTCTGACAGAGGATTATAAAAAGAAGTTGGATAAATTGGCAAAGGCGGCCGATGCTTGTAAGATAGAATATTTTAATCACCCTTTGGCGATCGCAGAACTGCTGGACAAGAGGGCTTGCAAAAAGAAGTTGAAGCAGAACGGGCTTCCGGTAACGGAAAGCCTGGAAGCGGCGGAAGAGGAGGCGCCGAACCGCCTGTCAGTTGAAACGCTTTTGGAAATGATGGAAAGGTGTGGCATTCATCAAGTTTTTATTAAACCGGTAAACGGTTCCGGGGCAGCAGGGGTATCGGCTTTCCGCTGGCAGCCCCGTACCGGGCGGATGATGCTTTATACCTGTTCGCTGGAACAGGAGGGCATCGGCCTTGTGAATACAAAACGGCTCCGCTGTTTTTCGAAGCCGGGAGAGACAGTGTCTTTGCTGAACCGGCTTCTTAGTCTGGACTGTATTGTGGAACGGTGGTATGCGAAGGAGGAATATGAGGGATATTCTTATGATTTACGGGCAGTGGTGCAGGAAAATGAAGTGGATTTTCTTTTGGCCAGGCTTTCCAAAGGGCCGATTACCAATCTGCATCTGAATAACCATCCGATGGAGGCGGGAATGCTGGGGCTTCCGGCTCCGGTACTGGAGTCGGTGGGGGAGATATGCAGAAAAGCTATGGGATGCTTTACAGGGCTTAGAAGTGCAGGAATCGATATTCTGCTGGAAAAAGGAAGCTTAAAGCCGAGGATTATTGAGATGAACGCCCAGGGGGATTTGATTTATCAGGATATCTACCATCAAAATTTAATTTACGGCCATCAGGCAGAAATCATGAGGCAATGGCTTGCCGGGAGCGGGAAGTAAGCGGAGTGTCAGCAGAAAGAAAATTGCGGCAATAAAGGAGAAGAAATATGAAAGAGAATACGGAAAGAACGACAGAAAAGATAACGGAAAAAGAAGTTCCCTTCCGTTTGTTTCTTTCAGGCAAAGAGCGGAAGAAACCTTCGGTCGATATGAATCAAGTGGTGGGAAGCTGCGATATTTTGTTTATTTGCCTGGATACGCTGCGCTACGATGTGGCGGTGCAGGAGGAGAAGGCCGGAAGTACTCCGGTATTAAACAGGTATGGCTTATGGGAAAAGTGCCAGGCACCGGGCAATTTTACTTATCCTTCCCATCACGCCATGTTTGCGGGGTTTTTGCCTTGCCGATATGACGCTAAAAATTTGGCAGATCGGGAAATGTTGTTTTTCCCCAAAGCTATCGGCCTTGGAAAGAAGACGCCCGAAGGGGCCTACGGATTTTCCGGCAGTACGATTATGGAAGGGCTGGCGAAGGATGGCTATGACACATGGTGCGTAGGAGGTGTTTCCTTTTTTGATAAACGTTCGGATATTGGAAAGGTATTCCCTGGCTTTTTCCAAAAAAGCTACTGGAACCCGTCCTTTGGCTGCCCGATCAAAGACAGTACGAAAAATCAGGTGGATTTTATTCTGAAAAAGATGGAGGCTGCGGAAAAAGAAACACATATTTTCCTTTATTTAAACGTGGACGCCATCCATTACCCCAATTATTTCTATTTGGATGGGGCATCCCATGACGATATGGCGAGCCATGCGGCGGCTTTGCGATATGTGGACGGCGAACTGGGAAGATTGTTTGACGGATGGAAAGAACGGCGGGGGGATACTTTTGTGATATGCTGTTCGGATCATGGAACCTGTTACGGCGAGGACGGCTGCCAATTCCACGGCATTCATCATCCTGCAGTAGATACTATCCCTTATAAACATTTTTTCTTATAAATAACCGGTTGCGAAACCAGAAAGGATAATAGCTATGCAACTTTTAGCATCTGATTATGACGGAACATTAAAACAGTATTCCGATAAAGAAAAAGAGCCGACGGTAGAAAAGAGAGACAAAGAAGCGATTGACGAATTCAGGGAAAGAGGCAATCTGTTCGGAATCGTTACAGGACGTTCCAAGGGCATGATAGATCTGGAGCTTAAGAAGTATGGAATCGAGATAGATTTTTTGATTGCCCAGAATGGAAGCGTGATATGGAGCCGGGATTCGCAACTGCTCTATGTTCGTGAAATCAGCCATGAGACTGCCGCGCAGCTGGCGGATGTCATGAAAGAGAAAAAAGTTGTCTGCTTCGGAGCGGCCGGTTTGGAAGCGTCGGGTATTTTATATGACAATGGGCAGAATATCAGCGATTCGGAAAGAAAAAACATGCGGGTAGAATCGTTGACGGAGGAAGCCTTCCGGCAGATGACAGTGATCTCCTTTTTTATTAAAAATGAATCCGGCCAGGCGGCGGAACTGCTGGCAGAGGAACTTGCCCGGTTATTTGACGGACGCTTATCGTTCCACTGCAATAAGGATGTCATCGATGTGACGGCATATGGAGTCAGCAAGGAGACGGGGGTGCGGTGGATTGAGGAATATTACCGCCCGGATCAAATCGCTGTTATAGGCGATGCGCTCAACGATTTATCTATGATCAGGGCGTATCACGGGTATTATATTACAAGTGGCTGTGACGGCTTAAAGCAATATGCCAAAAGAGGTTTTGCCAACATGAAAGAATGCCTGATGCATATGATGGGGGAAACGGATGAAAGTGAGAGTCGATAATATCATCTATCAACTGGCAGGAAGCGATGATCCGCTGACGGCGGATGAACTGGGGAAAAAGCTGGCAGTCAGTTCGAGGACGATTAAGTCGGAAATGGCAGAGGTCAGAAGTGAACTGAAAAAAGTAGGAGCCGAACTTCAGGCGAAAAGGAACGAGGGTTATTCCCTTGTCATCGTAGACAAGCAGGTATTTGATGACTTTTATGCACAGCTTGTACTCCGCTCTTCCATAATGAACAATTATTATGCGCTGGATGGACAGGCCAGATTTTTGTATATTACAAGGAAACTGGTGTCTTCTTCCAAATATGTGCGGATAGAGGACTTGGCGGATGAGATGTTTATTTCCCGCAGCGCATTGCAAAAATCCCTGACGGAAGCAATGATATTTCTAAAGAGTTTTCATCTGGAATGGGAAAACCGGAAAGGGCTGGGCATCAGATGCTACGGAAAGGAATATCATGTACGGATTGCGATGACGGAACTGTTTGCTGTTCATTTCCATAAAGCGGTATTGAATGATGCGGGGATGGAATACAGCAAGTGGCTGGAATGCGATTTTGAAGAAAGGCAGAAAATACGGCATACTTTCTTAAAAGTTCTTAGAGAAAGCGGGCTTAGAACTTCCGATATCAATGCACAGAAACTTTCCATTTATCTTCTTATTGTAAGGAACCGCTGCAATGCGGGTTATCGTTTATGGCTGAACAACCGCTCTATGGAAGAAGTCCGTTTGACAAAGGAGTATGAAATTGCAAAACGCATCTTTTTTCATTTAAGTGAAATCTTTGAAGGATATGATCTTATGGAGGAAGAAACGGTATTTTTTGCGATTTATCTGCTGACGCTGGAGGATGTTTCTTACCGGCTGTGCCTGGAGCAGCAAGAACCGGAAAAACGTTTCCCGCTGCAATATAAAAAAGCTGCCGGATATGGGGGTGCGCTGCCAGAACATATAAAAGAAAGGCTTCATATCGATTTTTCCGTGAATGAAAAGGCAGAATATATGTTGATGGCAGGCATGATTCCTATTTTGGGGCAGTTCCGCTATGACTTGAACGGATTTAAAAATTTCTGGTATTATGATGAAAATTATGCGATGCGCAGTCCAGTCGCTTTGAAAGTTGCAAGAGTGATGGCCAGTTATATCAGGGAAAAGGAGAAGAAAGAAATTTCCAGCTCTATACTTTTGAAACTGGTCGGCATTGTTTATCAGATGATAGCAGGGCAGGAATACAATATCCGCCGGATGAAACTTCTGCTGGTCAGTTCGTTGGGAATCGACGGAAATGAAATCAATAAAATGCGTTTGTTGTCCAGATATGGCCAGTTTATTGAAAGTTTCACTTTTGCAGAACTGTATGAAATCAGAGGGATGAACGAAACAGAATATGACGCTATACTGTTAGATATGACGAATGCTGCTTATAATTATGATTTGCCTTGCAGTCCTTTGCATGTCATCCCGATGCAAAAGGAAATGGATGGAGTATTTAACAAGATATTGCTGGAAGCCTACCAGATCAGCGGGCTATTGCCGGAAAAAGAGAAGGTGCAGGTTTATCGGGATTTTGCATATGAAAATGAGAAACAGTTTTTTCAGTTTATCAGTTTCAGGCATTGTGCGGATGCCGACCGGCAGCGCAGAATGCAGAAGATTTTAACGGAAGATGAAGCATTGATGACGCATTGCATCATGGCGTCCCAAGCGGCTGTCATAATCGGGGAATATGGAATTACGGAAACAGAGAGTGTAGAACTTTACTGTCTCCAGCATGAAGGAATATGGTCCAACGATAAGATCCGTTATATTCTTTATGTGTGCGTGGATTGGAAAAATGATTTAAAACGTGTGAAGGCAGTAGAAAATGCGGTATATCAGCTGACCAATGATGAAAAGAACCTGAAGGAGTTTGAAAAAGATAAAGATTCCATTATGGAAAAGATGGTGTACCAATACATGAAAAATGTTTGATGGGAAGAAGATAGGGGAGACAGGAAGAAAAATCTGTCTCCTTATTTTTGTACTCTTCTACGATCTAATATTGCACTAATTTAGTGAATATATCAAAGGATTTCACTTATTAAATGAAATAATAAGTGTTGATAAGACGAAAAAACTATATTAGGATAAAGACAGAAGGAAGGACAATGAAAACAGATGGTGAAAAAGTGGAAAGGAGTCCGATATAGATATGTTGAAAATATTTATTTCTTCTCATGGAAAATTTGCAGAGGGTATTAAGAGTTCCCTGCAGATTTTGCTGGGCGGATGTGAAAATATTACCGTATTTTCTGCCTATATCGATGAGAGCAGCGTACAGGAAAAGCTGGATGAGTTCTACGCAGATGTCCACGAAGGGGATCAGGTAGTATTGCTTTCCGATTTGTACGGAGGCAGTGTGAATTCAGTGATGTATACTTATTTGAATAGGGAAAATACTTATCTGATAGCGGGCATAAATTTGGCCTTGGTGTTGGAACTGGCAACGAGGGAATCGGTTACGAAAGAGGAACTGGAGGAGCTGGTTATTTCATCAAGGGAAATGATGATGCTATTGGAACCGGAAGAATTGGACAGCAATTCGGGAGATACATCCGACGGAGAGGAAGAAGATTTTTTTTAAGGAAGATAAGTTTGTGTCCGCGCGGTATCCACAAACTTAACATGCAAAAAAAGCCGCGCAGAAATGAGGTTAAGAATGATATCAATGGTAAGGTTGGATGAACGTCTCATCCATGGTCAGGTAGCGATTAAGTGGTCCAGGCATTTGAATGTGGACAGGATTGTAGTAGTGAGCGATGAAGCAGCGGCGAATCCGGTCGTTCAGAAATCACTGATGATGGCAGCCCCTGCGACTGCAAAGACTACTATCAAATCGTTGGAAAAAGCAGTAAAACTGCTGCAAGATCCTAAGGCGGCAGACCATAGGATATTGATTATTGTAAGTACCCCGGAGGATTTGCTTAAAATAGTAACGGAGGTGAAGGGGATACCCGTTATCAATGTGGGCAATTACGGAAGGGTGGCAGCGAAACACGGAACGGAAGTACGTAAAACATATGGATCGAATCTATATGCGTATGATGGCGAAGCAGAGGTATTGAAAAAAGTAATCGACACCGGCATCAAATGCATTTACCAGACAACCCCGGACGATACGCCGGAAGAACTGGCAAAGGTGTTAGGGTAAATAGAATTTACAAAGGAGGAGATGTATTATGTCTATTATGACAGCCGCCGTTATTGGCACAATTGTTTACTGGATTATTTATGTATTGGATCCCTATATTTTTTCGTGGCAGTGCCTCAACAGGCCGATTGTAATTGCGCCGGTTCTGGGATTGCTGCTCGGGGATTTCCAGACAGGTATTATTATGGGGGCAGCTTTGGAATCTATCTTTATGGGGATTTCTGCAATCGGAGGGCAGATTCCCGCAGATGCGCTTTCCGCAACAGTAGTATCCGTATCTTATACGATATTGACGGGGGCGGATGCGGAAACAGGGCTTGCAATCGCATTGCCCATCGGAACCGTTATGGCATCGGTCAACAGTATGTTTATGTCTCTTTGGTCGGCGATTGCGCCTTATTGGGAGAAATTGGCAGTATCAGGAAAACCGAATAAATTTTTAGCGCATAATCTTATTTTCAGCTGCATTATTTCACCCATTCCGGGGGCGCTCGTCATGTTCTTCGGATTAGCGTTCGGCGTTACCGGTCTGAATAATGCGTTGGCAGCTCTTCCGCCGTTTGTTATGGCAGGGCTCGGGGCAGCTTCCGGCATGATGATTGCCATCGGTTTTGCAATTCTGACGTCTATGATCTGGTCTAAAGAAGTAGGATGCTTTTTCTTTGTGGGCTATGTAATGTCTAAGATTTTGGGAATGGATTCCTTATCCATAGCGATTATCGGGGCGGCGATCGCGATTACCATGTTCTTTAGGGAAAAGAGCATGATCGACATGAAAAAAGAATTGATGGCAACAGGTGTACAGTCGGATGACGGAGAGGAGGATTTCTTCTAATGGAAAAGAGAAAATATACTCAGGAAGAGAAAAAAGTATTAAAATCAATGTTTATCCGTTCCCATTTAACATTTTTGTCATTCAATATGACCAAAATGGAAGCAAACGGATTTACTACTACAATGCAGCCTGCGATTGAGTCCATTTATGGGAACGATGAAGAAGCAAAAAAGGAAGCATACGCAAGACATCAGAATTTCTTTAATACCCATGCGGTACCTTTCGCCTTCATCGCCGGCCTTGCATACGCGATGGAAAAGGAACATAAGGAAAAGGGTTCCATAGACGGCCAGATGATTGAGAGCATTAAGGCGGCGCTGATGGGCCCAACGGCCGGTATGTTCGATTCCATGTTTTTTAACTGTCTGCGCATTATTGCGGCCGGCATCGCCATCGGCCTTTGCTCCCAGGGGAATTTCCTCGGGGTTCCGATTTTTATTTTGCTGTATGGCGTGACACAATCTATCGGGAAATATATTTTCCTGCATTTGGGATATACCTATGGTACATCATTTATTGATCAGATCTTCAGTTCGGGATTGATGACAACCCTTACAAAGTCGGCATCGGTGCTGGGGTTGATGATGGTAGGAGCTATGACGGCGACTACGGTGAATGTGCCTCTTAACTGGACGATTAACATAGGGCAGACTTCGGTCGTAGTGGGGGATGTAGTCAATTCCATATTCCCCGGAATCCTGAGCATCGGGCTTTTATTCCTGCTTATGAACCTGATTCGCAAGGGAAAACGTCCGATCCAGCTTATTGCAGGGATATTTGCAGTAGCGGTGGTTGGAGCCTTAATAGGAATTTTCTAAGGCGAGGTTTGAGATCCGGCTTCGAGACAGAGTAAAACTGCTTTAGAGTGTCAAAGTAAAAGAAAGAAGGGATAATTATGATTATCAAATCGGAACGGATTTATATGGAAGATGGGGTAAAAAGCGGATATTTGGAAATCCAGGATGGAAAATTTGTCAGTTTCAATGAAGAAGCGCCGGAAGGGGAATGGATAGATTATGGAAAAAACAGGGTGATTCCGGGAATTATTGATACGCATAACCATGGAACCTGCGGATATGCGATGATGGGTGACAATCCGGCCGAGGTGAAGGGATATTTAAAAGGCTGCGCTTCCCAGGGAGTGACAGGGATTTTCCCTACGGCGGATATAGATATGCTGGAAGCGGTGGCAGATGAAGCAAAACAGCAGGAATCGACAAAAAAATATGTGGGGAGCAAAATTTTAGGAATACATAGCGAAGGGCCGTGGTTAAACCGTACAGGAGAAAAAGGGATCCGCCGGGGCTGGCCGGAAGTAAAGCTGGAAATGGCGCAGGAAATGGTAAAAAGAGGAAAGGGATATTTGAAACTGGTTGCGCTTGCGCCGGAAATACCGGGAATGGATGAGATCATATCTTATTTTCTGTCCCAGGGCATTACCGTAGCGGATGCCCATAGCGATTGCAATTATGAGGAAGCTATGCAGGCTTATGAAAAGGGAATTACGGTAGCTACCCATACGGGAAATGTAATGACCGGCATGCACCACCGAGACATCGGCGGACTTGGAGCAGCTTTGCTGAACGATAAGGTGGAGTGCGAAGTGATCTGCGACGGTATGCATATTTGCCTGGATATGCTGCGGATTTATTTTAAAATAAAGGATTTTTCCCGCTTTATGATGATTTCCGATTGTACACAGTTATCCGGTGCGCCGGTAGGAGCTTATCAGGGGTTTGAACCGGGGATGATCATCAACGTGACGGAAGAAGGATTTTTGCTCAGCGACACCGGGAGGTTGTGCGGTTCCAGTCAGCCGGTACTATTCGGTATTGGGAATTTGGTTGAAAAATTAGATATTCCAATGGAAACGGCGATAAAAATGGCAGCGTTAAACGCAGCCGTAAAATATGGATTTTCCAGGGAAAAAGGTTCCATAAAAGTAGGAAAAGATGCGGATTTTACCGTGATCAGCGATGATTATAAGGCTTTGGCAACTTATGTGGAAGGGCAGAAAGTGTATGACAGGAAGGAAGAAGGGAATATCTTTAACCCCGAATTCCTGAATGAATTGGAGTCCGCTGCGAAGGGGTGAAAAGGGGAGTGTTGGAATATGAAGAAAAAATTAATTGTAGTTGCGGATGATTTCGGTTTCAGCGAAGCCTATAATTATGGGGCAATCAAGGCTTATAAGGAAGGAATAGTAACCGTATTATCCCTGATGAGCAATATGGAAGCGGCACCCCATGCAGTCAAGCTGTGGCAACGAGAGGCGGAAGACGCCTGTATGGTACAACATACAAATTTTGTACAGGGATATCCGGTGTCCCGGTCGGAGGATATTCCCAGCCTGGTAGATGGAAATGGGAGGTTTTACCGCTCTGGCAGATGGAAACCGGAGAACGGGCAGGATAAAAAATGTACCGGGGATATCGTTCCTGCGGCAGAGGACTGCTATAGGGAAACGGTTGCACAACTGGAACTCCATAAAGAACTGACCGGAAGATATCCCGTCCATTTGGAAGGGCATTCCGTTATGACGGCCCCGGTAAAGGAAGCTTTTCGGAAAGCGGCGGAGGAATTTCGGATTCATTGCATGACAATGCCGGAGGAGGAAACAGAAAGGATGTACCCGGCTCATGAACTGGCGTTTGGCAATCCCGAATATATGTCTGCGATTATGCGCGGGACGAGGCCGGAGGACTTTTTTGAAGACAGATTGGGGTTACTACAAAGTCCGTTTGAAATAAATGTCATGCATTTTCATCCGGGTTATCTGGACAATTATATCTTTGAAAACTCATCCCTGACGATTCCCCGCTGTATTGATTTGGAGACGCTTTGCAATCCAAAAGTGCGGGAGTGGCTGATGGAGCATGAAGTGGAACTGGTGGATTTTAAGGCGGTATATAAATAGAAATATGGAAGGCATTATTTTAGGTTGGTTTAGTGAAAGCTAAACCGACCTAAAACTTTTTAAAAGCATTGCAACCCATATAACATTTCCCGTGAAGTTTGTGTTATACTATGCTATGTGGTTTGGCTGTCCGGGGAGGTGTCCGAATGAATCCATATCAACAATATATGTATAGTTATCCGCATAAAACAGCGTATCGTCCTTTATCCGGGGTTTCCTTGAAGGAATATGCCCCGCTTTTGGCCGGAAAAGGACATGGGTTATATCTTCATATCCCGTTTTGCCAGGAGAAATGCGGCTATTGCAATTTATTTTCAGTGACCGGTCAGGGGGAGGAGTCCATCCGCCGGTATTTGGATGCGGTGGAGAGGCAATGCGCGCAATACGAAAAGCTGTTGGCCCCTTATGCCGCGGAATTTTCGGAGCTTACGATTGGAGGAGGTACGCCGCTTTTGCTCGGGGAAGGGCAGATGGAACGTGTTTTCAATTGCTTAAAGAAATATTTTTGTCTGGAAAAAGGCAGGGAAATCGTGATAGAGACCGCGCCTAATCAGACAAACCGGAAGAAATTGGAGATTTTGGTGCGGGAAGGCGTGACAAGGGTGAGCATGGGGATCCAAAGCTTTTCGGATCAGGAACTTTCTGTTCTGGGCAGACGGCATGGAGCGAAGCAGGCCAGAGAGGCATTGGGACTGATAAAGACTTATGGTTTTCCCTGTGTCAATGTGGATTTTATTTACGGGGTTCCTGGGCAGACGGTAACAAGTCTGCTTGCTTCCCTGAAAGAAGCCCTTACTTTTGCGCCGGACGAAATCTTTTTGTATCCCTTGTATGTGAAGCATGGCGTCCGCATGGAGCGCGCCGGAGTGGTGCCGGATGCGGAAGCCGCTTATTTACAATACCGGGAAGCCAGCGGCTTCCTGCGGGGGGAAGGCTTCCGCCAGGATTCAATGCGGCGGTTTGTACGGCGGGGCGGAAAAAGGGAATTTTCCGAATGCGGTATGGGAACTTCTCTCGCTTTGGGGTGCGGAGGAAGAAGTTACGTAGGGAAACTTCATTTTTGCAGCCCGTATGCCATTACCGGGAAAGAATGTCTCAAACGGCTGGAGGAGTATGAAAATACGGTGGATTTTACCGATGTAAGGCATGGGATCCTGCTGTCTGAAGAAGAAATAAAACGCCGTTATCTGATCCGGCATTTACTAATATATCCGGGGGTGGATATCCAAACGTATGAGAGCTGTTTTGGAAGCGGGCTCATGGAAGACTTTCCTGTTTTACAAGACTGGATGGAACAGGGATGGATTCGATGGAATGACAGTCAGGAAAAAAAGGTGCAAGAGAAAGGCGGAGGAAAGTTCCTTGCTTTGACGCAGACAGGACTTGGTCTTTCTGATTTTTTAGGCCCCCGGCTGATTTCCCCCGGGATACAAAGGGCGATGGAAGAATGGGAGGAAATGTATGGATGGTCGCACGGTACTCTATAGGGGCAGCCTGAAAAGCTGTAACTATCATTGTTCTTATTGCCCTTTTTCCAAGAAACCTTTGTCGGACAAGGAACTTAGAAAAGACAGGGAACAATGGGATATTTTTACCCGTACTTTCAAAAAGGGAAGCAAAGAAATGGGCGTGGGAGCCCTGATGATAACGCCTTACGGGGAAGCGTTGATTCATCCGTGGTATTGGGAAGGACTGGCGCATATCAGCGCCCTTCCGTGGATAGAAGCGGTGGGAGCGCAGACGAACTTCAGCTTTTCGGCAGAGAAATCATTGGGGATTTTTACGGCAGCGGGAGGAATTCCGGAAAAGCTGAGGCTGTGGGCAACTTTTCATCCGGAGATGACAACCGTTTTGGAATTTGCAAAAAAGTGCGGACAGATGAAGGACAGGGGGATATTACTTAGCGCGGGGGCAGTAGGTGTGCCGGAAAATTTGGAGCTTTTACAGGAACTCCGTAAGGAGCTGCCAAAAGAAATATACCTTTGGCTCAACAGAATGGATGGGTTGGGACGGCCTTATACGGAGGAAGAAATCGAAGCATGCCTCAGAATTGATCCTTATTTTTTAAGGGAATTGACGCCGCCTCCTGCGGAAGAAACCCATTGCAGGGAACGGCTTTTTGTGGAAGGGGATGGGCGGCTTCGCTTGTGCAATATCGGCCAGGTATTGGATGAAAGATGGGAAGGGATTTGCCAAAGGGCGGAGAAATCTTTTGCCGAAGTTCAGGAAAGAGATGGGGAGAAGCAGGTTTGGGATTTCGCTCAGGAGCCGAAGTGCAAAAGAAAACGCTGTACCTGTTATCTTGCTTATGGCGGGCGGGAGGAGGAATGGAACCGGATGCTGTTTGGCTCTTATCCCCTGTTCCGTATACCGAGGAGGCCTAAGGCCGTTTTTTTGGATATACAAGGAACTCTTATTCCGGAAAAAGAAGCAGTTGCGGCAGGTCTGGAAGGGCTTTTCCAGGATGGCTCGTTTCTTTTTTTTGCGACGACACTGCCTTTTGAGGACGGAATAAGACGTTGTAAAAAAATATGCCGTTTTTTCAGCGGCGGGGTTTTTGCCGGCGGGGCGCACGTTGTTCTGGAAAGGAACGGAGAAAAGAAAGAGAAGTTTCTTTTTTTAGACGATTCCGTGGTACGAGTATTGGAGTCTTTGGAAAAAAATTTTTCATGCCGGCTTTTCACTTACAAGAAGGATGGGAAAGTGTATAAAGCTACTTTGCTTCGTTCCGTCCATAAACCGTGGGAGAAGAAAGAAAGGGATGAGGTATTGGCCGCCCTGGCAGATATGGCCGGAAACAGAGTACGGTGTTTTGCGGAGGGTAATTGTCTGCAAATTGTCGATGCAAAGGCGGATAAAGCCGGAGGGATACTGGTATTATGCGAATGGCTGGGGATTGCGCCGGAAGAAACCTATGCGATAGGGGATTCGGAGGAAGATGCAGACATGGTAAGGATTTGCGGGAAAGAGAGAAGAACAGGAGAGGGAAGATATGGATTTGTTTGAGTATATGAGGAATACAAATATGGAAAAAGAATCTCCCCTGGCGGCCAGGCTGCGTCCGAGGACATTGGACGAGGTGGTGGGACAGCAGCATATCATCGGGAAAGATAAGCTGCTCTACCGGGCGATTCAGGCGGATAAATTAAGCTCCATTATTTTATACGGGCCTCCGGGAACGGGGAAGACGACGCTGGCCAAAGTGATTGCCAATACCACCAGTGCGGAGTTTACGCAAATTAATGCTACGGTTGCCGGAAAGAAAGACATGGAAGCGGTGGTGGAAAAAGCGAAAGAAATGCAGGGTATGTATGGGAAAAAGACAATATTGTTTATCGATGAAATCCACCGGTTTAATAAAGGACAACAGGATTATTTGCTGCCTTTTGTGGAGGATGGTACGGTCATACTGATCGGAGCGACTACGGAAAACCCTTATTTTGAAGTGAATGGAGCCTTGATTTCCCGATCCGTGGTATTTGAGCTGAAGCCTTTGGCTATGGAGGATATACGGACGCTGTTAAAGCGGGCGGTATATGATGAAGAAAGAGGGATGGGAGCATATGGGGCGGAGATCGATGAAGACGCGCTGGATTTTCTGGCGGATTTGTCAGGAGGGGATGCGAGACATGCCTTAAATGCAGTGGAACTTGGCATTATGACGACAGAGCGGAGCGAAGACGGTAAGATACATATTACGGTGGAGGTAGCGCAGGAATGTATTCAGAAACGGGTGATGCGCTATGATAAAACGGGTGATAACCATTATGATACCATATCTGCATTTATAAAAAGTATGAGGGGATCGGACCCTGATGCGGCCGTTTACTATCTGGCCCGTATGTTGTATGCGGGGGAAAGCGTTACTTTTGTTGCAAGGCGGATTATGATCTGTGCATCGGAGGATGTGGGAAATGCGGATCCGACAGCGCTGCAGGTGGCGGTCAGCGCGTCCCTGGCCGCGGAAAGGATAGGAATGCCGGAGGCACAGATCATTCTGGCTCAGGCGGCCGCATATGTGGCTTGCGCGCCGAAAAGCAATGCGGCTGTGGAAGCGATCGGAAAGGCTGCAAAAATAGTGGAAGAAACAGGGAATCTTCCGGTTCCGGTGCATTTGCAGGACTCCCATTATAAAGGGGCAAAGAAGCTGGGACGGGGGGTGGGTTATAAATATGCCCATGATTATCCGAACCATTATGTGGAACAGCAGTATCTGCCTTATGAATTGAGCGGAAAAGAGTTTTACAGACCTTCGGGCAACGGATATGAAAAGAAAATACGGGAACACATGGAGAGGATAAAAAAAGAGGCACAAGGGAATGGACAGGAAGAAAATTAAAATAGCCGTTCTTGTGGCGGCATCCGGCTTGCTGATCCTGGCGGCCGGCGGAATCACGGCAAAAATGGTTCAGGACAGAAAGACGGCGGCCATAGAAACGGCCCGTATGGAAAGAGAAACAAAAGACAAGGAAAAGGAAGAGGAAAGAAGAAATGCGGCAAACGAGGCTGCAAAGGAGCAGGACGATAAAATCATGGGATTTTCCGCAGAGTCTGCAAAAAGGGTAAAGGAAGCTCTGGGAATGCGCCCGCCGCTGGTGGAGTTGACGGAGGAAAACAGGAGGGAATTTGCGAGGATCGCATCCTGCCGGATAGACGGGGAAAAAGGAAAGATCGTAATAGAGGCTTCTGCGGAAGGAATTCCGGTCAGCGATGATAAGTATTATTATCTGTTTGCGGTGGAATCTTATGAAGAAGAGATTGCAAAGGACAGCACATATCTGGAGCAGGAGTACAAGGACGAAATGGTGGAATTCCAGGTGGAGAGAAACTTTACAGGAACAGAAGTGTCCCGTAAATTCGTGGTAGCGGTAAAGAAGAACGGGGAATATGTGGCGGTCAGCAGACCCCATTATATTACAAATCCTGAGGCGGCGGCAAAACGCAGATCCGACGGAAGGAAACCGTCCACGAAAAAGGGTCTTCTGGTCGATCCCAATAAACTGCGCTCCCAAGAGCTGGATGACCTTGGAGTGAAGCATGCAGCATATAATATTCCGGTATCCAGGATCCTTGGACAGACGACCGATGGCATTCATCCTACCATCCATTATACTTATAATGGAAAAAGCTATTCTTTTAACGGGCAGGTTATGTCGGAATATGATCTTGTTTTTGGCATTTTATCTGCGAAAGGCATTGAAATTACGGCAATACTTTTAAATGATGTATCTGCTTCTTATCCACAGACCATACATCCTCTGGCGAGACAGGGAATCGGATCCGCTCCTTATTATGCCTTTAACGCCAGTGACCAATCGGGGACGGAATGCCTGGCGGCGGTCGGGGCTTTTCTTGCAGAAAGATATTCCAGCGCGTCGAGCGGAAGAGGGCTGGTGGAAAACTGGGTGATCGGCAATGAAATAAATGCAAGAAAAGAATGGAATTATATGGAATATGTAGATTTGGAGACTTATGTGGGAGAATATGCAAAGGCATTCCGCACATTTTATAATGCGATAAAAAGCACTAATGGATCGTGCAGGGTGTATATCTCACTGGATCAGCAGTGGAACAGGAACAATTCCTCTTCGGGGAATTATGATGGAAGGGATATTCTGGATGAATTTAACCGGCAGATCAAAGCGGAAGGAGATATTGAATGGGGACTGGCCATCCACCCTTACAATGTGCCGCTGACGACGCCTTATTTGTGGAATCCTTCCAAGCTGGTAAAGGATTCGGCGGACACTTCTATGGTGACAATGGCGAATATCCATGTGGTGACCGATTATTTGCAGCAGGAAATTTTTCTGACGGAAGACGGGGAGGTGCGTTCCGTTATATTAAGCGAACTGGGGTACACCTCATTAAAAGGGGAGGAAGTACAGGCGGCGGCTATCGCATATGCTTATAAGATAGCGGAAGCCAACCAGCATATTGATTCCATACTGTTCTCCAGACAGACGGATGCGGCGGAAGAAATAGCGCAGGGGTTGGCCATGGGCCTTAACCGTGCGGATGGTTCCCATAAATATGCGTACCAGATATATAAATATATGGATACGGAACAGGAAGGGCAATATACGGGATTTGCCAAAAGCATGATCGGGATCTCCGATTGGAGCCAGATCATAAAGAAACGTTAAAGCAGTTGCTCTACCAGAAATTGGTATATTTCCTGGTTTTTCTGCTGCCAGTTATCGCAGATAGCGGCGGCAGATTCTTCCGTGGGAACGGAAAGAGTGATATCTACCAATGTGGTATTTTTTTCTTTGGCAGTGAGGCGGGCATCGTATTCTCCGGCGGTGGACCGGTAATATTGGGCCGTGATGGAAACCTCGTCCCGAAGAAACATTTCTTTTTCTTTTAAATATTGGATCACTTCTTTTTTGATGGTATCGCTGATGCGGTTTTCAAAAAAGGAGAGAGTATTTTTTCCCTCCCCGGTAATCAGAAGATTCGTCCGGTTGCCGATCGAGCGGGTGGCGATCAGACCTGCCTCATTCAGTTCAGAAATCGCTTGCTGCAGGGTAAGGAAGGAAGTATATTCCTTAGTTAATATAAAATCGCTTACCTGAGCGCCGGTAAGGGGAAAATCGACCTGATCCAGCATATAAAGGACGATCAGCTTATAGAGCGTCAGAGGTTCTTGGGTCATATTTTTTTCCTTTCCAATCTTTTCCCTGATAGGCATCCTCCTGCTTCATGCGGTGGTGGAGGCTGTTCAGGACCTTTTTTTTATCGCGGCTCCATAAAGGAGCGATTAACAGTTCTTTTGGCCCGTCGCCGGTTACCCTGTGTATGACGGTATCCGGTGAAAGCCGGCAGATACAGCTTATGAGCAGATCCAGATAGCCGTCCAACGAAAGGGCGGAAAAAAGTTCCTGCTCATAATCCAGTGCCAGATCGGTGTTCTTCAATATATGAAGGAGCTGAAGTTTGACGCCGGATATGGGGGTATCGTTGAGATAATCGATCGTTTGCAACATCATAGCCTTGGTTTCGCCGGGAAGCCCAAGAATCACATGGATTATAACGGGTATTCCAAGGAGATGCAGCTGCCGTACTGCATGGGAAAAACAATGCAGGGGATATCCGCGTCGGATATAATACGCCGTTTTCTCATGGATCGTCTGCAGCCCCAGTTCAATCCAGATAAATTTTTCAGGATACTTTATCTTCAGATCCGCCAGTAAGGAGAGAACCTCCGGCGGAAGGCAGTCCGGCCTGGTAGCGATGGAAATCCCGATAACAAGGGGGGCTTCCAGGGCGCTTCGGTAAATTTCATTTAAGGAAGCCACAGGGGCATAAGTACAAGTATAGGCTTGGAAATAGGCGATATAAGGTTCTGTTGCCACGATCGATCCATAGGGAAGAGCGAAATCACCGCTGCCTCCGGCGCTGCAAAAAATGCATCCGCGGCTGCCCAGGGTACCGTCCCTGTTGGGGCAGGTAAAACCGGCATCGATGGAGATTTTTTTGAATTTCTGCCCATATGTATTTTTTAAATAAGCATCCAGGGAATAATAGCGTTTGCCATGCCATTTTGCTGTTACATTCATTTGAAGTTACCTGTTTTATTTTTATGGAAAGCGAATCAGGAACATTCGCTTTCCGTTCATTTTTATCGTCTGATATGAGATTTGACCGCTTCCGCCACCGTCTTTGCCACGATAGGGTCAAAGGCTTCCGGTATAATGTTGTTTTCGTTCCGTTCATCTTCGGGAACCAGGCGGGCGATAGCTTCGGCAGCCGCCAGCTTCATTTCTTCCGTGATCTGTGTAGCGCGTCCTTCCAGAGCCCCTTTAAAAATACCGGGGAAAACGACAACGTTGTTGATCTGGTTGGGGAAATCGCTGCGCCCTGTTCCTACGACTCTGGCACCGGCTTCTTTTGCCAGGTCGGGCATGATCTCCGGTACCGGATTTGCCATGGCGAAAAGGATAGAATCCTTGTTCATGGAAGCAACCATTTCTTTTGTTACGATGCCGGGGGCCGATACGCCTACAAAAATATCGGCATTTTTCAAAGCATCGGACAGACTTCCGGTTTCGTTGGCCGGATTTGTAACCTTTGCCATTTTTTCCTGCATCCAGTTCAGCCCTTCGCTCTGCCTGGAAATAATACCAGCCTTATCGCACAAGATAATATTCGGGAAACCATAAGTGAGGAGCAGCTTAGTAATGGCGATGCCCGCGCTTCCTGCGCCGTTTACCACGACTTTACAAGATTCTTTGTTCTTTCCCGTTACCTTTAAGGCGTTGATGATTCCTGCCAGGACAACGATCGCCGTACCGTGCTGGTCGTCGTGGAATACGGGAATGTCCAGCATTGCTTTCAGCCGTTCCTCGATCTCAAAGCAACGGGGCGCACTGATATCTTCCAGATTGATGCCGCCGAATCCGGGAGCCAGATAAGCAACCGTTTTAATGATCTCTTCGGTATCCTGTGTATCCAGGCAGATAGGAACCGCGTTTACTCCGCCAAATTCTTTGAAAAGAACCGCCTTTCCTTCCATTACGGGCATGGCGGCATAGGGACCTATGTTGCCAAGGCCGAGGACGGCGCTTCCGTCGGAAACAACGGCTATAGTATTTGATTTTATCGTATAAGTGTAAGCTTCTTCCCTGTCTGCCGCAATTTTTTTACATGGTTCGGCGACGCCGGGAGTATAGGCAAGGGAAAGATCTTCCCTGGATTTTACGGGAACTTTGGATATGGTTTCCAGTTTGCCGTTCCATTGTTCATGGAGCAGCAGCGCTTTTTCGTTTGTGTTCATAATTACCCCCATTTCTGCGCAGTTTTAATAGTCCAGCGCTTTATATGCTGGAATTATCATATAATATTTAAAAACGAATTGCAAGAAAGGACTTCCTATTTCGGAAAAGCTGTTGTATAATGAGGGACGATAGGCAGTGTTTATTGGCAATTCCATTTACATATCAGCTATAATACCCCAGTAACGAAAGAAATAAAATATAATATTTGCGGCAAGGCAAGGTGTCTGCTGTTACATAAAGATATATTGTTTGACCGTTGAATAAGAAAGCGGAGGAGTTTATGAGAGAAAAGTATGAATCGCTGGCGCTTGTGGATTTGAAAGAGATCGCAAAAGCCAGGGGGATGAAAGGAACATCCGGAATGAAGAAGGCGGATATTATTGAGGCCATGCTTTTAGAGGATGCAAAGGAAAAAGAGGCGGCTGAACGCCAGGAGCCGGCTTTCGACAAGCCCGACAGAGGAAGAAAAGCGGCGGTGAAAAATTCACAGAAGAGTGCGGCAGAGGATAAAAAAGCCGGTGAAAACCGACAGGAGGGGCAGCCCCGCCGGGAATATAAGGGAGAAATGCCAAAAGAAGAGGAAAGGAACCAGACGGAAAAATATCAGCAGGAAAGATATCAGGCAGACAGAAACCAATCGGACAAAAATCAGACGGAAAAATACCCTTCGGATCTGGACAGCGGGATCACGGCACATGGTATTTTGGAAGTTATGCCGGATGGGTATGGTTTTATCCGCTGCGAAAATTACCTGCCGGGGGAAAACGATGTTTATGTCGCTCCCAGCCAGATACGGCGCTTTAATTTGAAAACAGGGGATATCCTGGAAGGAAATACGAGAATCAAAACGCAGAGTGAGAAATTCAGCGCTTTATTATATGTAAAGACGGTAAACGGTTATGGCCCTGACGCTGCGGTGCGAAGATGCAATTTTGAAGATATGACGCCGATCTTTCCGAATGAGCGCTTGAATCTGGAGACGCCGGGCGCTTCTGTGTCGATGCGTATTATGGATTTGATCAGTCCTGTGGGAAAGGGACAAAGAGGAATGATCGTATCTCAGCCGAAAGCGGGAAAAACGACTCTGCTGAAAGAGGTGGCCAAATCCGTGAAAAGGAATTCCCCGGAGGTACATCTGATTATTCTGCTGATTGACGAACGGCCGGAAGAAGTTACGGATATTAAAGAAGCTATTGAGGGGCCGAATGTGGAAGTGATTTATTCTACTTTTGATGAATTGCCGGAGCATCATAAACGGGTGTCGGAGATGGTGATAGAAAGAGCAAAGCGTCTGGTAGAGCATAAAAAAGATGTTATGATACTTTTAGACAGCATTACCCGACTGACGAGGGCTTATAACCTCACAGTCCCGCCCAGTGGAAGAACGCTGTCCGGTGGTCTTGATCCGGCGGCCCTGCATATGCCGAAGCGCTTCTTTGGCGCGGCCAGGAATATGCGCGGCGGCGGAAGCCTGACGATCCTTGCGACGGCGCTGGTAGAGACCGGAAGCAAAATGGACGATGTGGTTTACGAAGAATTCAAAGGCACTGGCAATATGGAACTGGTTCTGGACCGTAAACTATCGGAACGCAGGGTATTTCCGGCGATTGATATTCCTAAGTCCAGCACGAGAAGGGAAGACCTGCTGCTTTCTCCCGAGGAACAGGAGGCGATCAATATTATGCGCAAGGCATTGAACGGGTTGAAGCCGGAAGAGGCGGTGGACAAAATATTGGATATGTTTTCAAAAACGAGAAACAATATGGAGTTTGTCCAGATCGTGAAAAAGATCAAGTTTTTATGAGAAATTACTTGCATGATAGGATAAGCTGTGTTAAAATAAAAAAGCTGTTTGGTTAATAGTCAACGGCGGAGGCTTATTTAGATTAATAGATAAGAACGCAGAAAGACTTAATTTACTATAGAGAGGTGAAAAAGATGAAAGAAGGAATCCATCCTAAGTATTATCAGGCAACGGTAACTTGCAACTGCGGGAACACATTTGTAACAGGTTCTACAAAACCGGAGATTCATGTTGAAGTTTGTTCAAAATGTCATTCATTCTACACTGGCCAGCAGAAGACAGTAAGAGCTGACGGACGTATTGATAAGTTCAACAGAAAATACGGCGTTGGACAGAATTAATCCCGTTACGGCGTTGCGAATAAATTGGCTGAAAAGAGTGCTTCGCACTCTTTTTTACAAGATGGAAATTACGCCATAGCGTTGTGGGAGACGGCGCAAGCTCAGCAGCTTGCGCTTTTTTACTTAAAAAAAATAGCAACAGGAACGGAAAGATATGAAAAAAGATAAAGGTGGCCGTTATTCCGGCATTGGCGGACAGGCAGTGCTGGAAGGCGTAATGATGAAAAATAAGGAACAGTATGCCGTTGCCGTGAGGAAACCGGACGGAGAAATCGATGTAGAGGTGGACGTATATAAGGGCGTGATGGAAGGAAGCATATGGAAGAAAATTCCTTTTGCCCGCGGAATTTTTCAGTTTCTTGACTCTATGATATTGGGAATGAGGACGTTGAACCATTCCGTCTCTTTTTATGAGGATGAGGAAGCGAAAGAAACGGCGGCGGACAAAGTCTTTCATAAGATATTCAAGGAAAAGGCAGAGAATGCGATGATGGGCATTGTGACAGCAATATCAATATTGCTGGCGGTCGCGATTTTTATGGTGCTTCCTTATTATATTAGTTCCCTGTTTGAAGAATATGTCCGTAACGTTTCGGTAATGGCGATTATAGAAGGGGGCATACGAATTCTCATATTCATCGGTTATATTGTGGCGATAACGGCAATGAAAGATATCAAACGCCTGTATCAATATCATGGAGCCGAGCATAAATGTATAAATTGCATTGAAATGGGAAGGCCTCTGACGGTTCACAATGCGATGCGCAGTTCGAGGCTTCATAAGAGATGCGGAACAAGCTTTTTGTTTTTCGTGGTTTTTGTCAGCATTATCGTATTCTTTTTTATCCGAGTGGATCAGCCGGCTTTGCGCGTCCTGCTTCGGATAGCCTTGATTCCGGTTATTGCAGGAATTTCCTATGAAATTATTCGTCTGGCGGGAAGATGTGACAATATTCTGGTCAACCTTCTCTCGGCTCCGGGCATGTTTCTTCAAAGACTGACCACCAAAGAGCCGGATGAAGAAATGATTCAGGTAGCGATAGCTTCGGTTGAGGCGGTATTCGACTGGAAGGCGTATTTAAAAGATACTTTTGGTTATGAGATCGATGATTCCTGGTTGGTTGATATGGACGAAGAAGAGGAAGAGGCGGAGGAAGAAGAACAGAGAGAAAGTGCGGATGAAGTATAAAGAATTGTATGGTTATGGTGTCTGTGAGTTAAAGAATGCAGGAATAGAGGAATGCGCATTGGATGCCAGGCTGCTGCTGGAACATGTCTGCCATACGAACAGGAACGATCTGCTCGTTCATGGGGAACGGGATGTAGCGGAAGCGGATCGGGATACTTACCTGGAATATATAGAAAAAAGAAAACAGCATGTTCCCTTGCAATACATTACCGGAGAACAGGAATTCATGGGGCTTGTTTTTGAGGTGAATGAACATGTACTGATCCCAAGGCAGGATACAGAAATTCTCACAGAAGAAGCATTGCGGTTCCTCCATGACGGGATGGATATATTGGACATGTGTACCGGCTCGGGATGTATTTTGATAAGTCTGCTGTATTATTCCAATGGATGTTCCGGGGTGGGGGTCGATCTGTCGCAGAAAGCGCTGGAAGTGGCGGAAAAAAATGCCGGACGCCTGATCGGGAGACGGGAAAATGCAGCGGATGGGGCAGACGCTCCTTTGATACAATGGATGCAAAGCGATTTGTTTGAAAATATAAAAGGAACTTATGATATGATCGTTTCCAATCCGCCCTATATTCCGGCCGGGGATATTTCTTTCCTGATGGAAGAAGTGAGGGATTATGAACCTTTAGAAGCTTTGGACGGGAAAGAGGACGGGCTTTTCTTTTACCGCAAGATAGCAGCGGAAGCTAATAAATTTCTAAAAAACGGGGGATACCTGTTTTTTGAAATCGGATGCGGACAGGCGGAAGATGTCAGACGGATTATGGAAGGAAACGGATACCAGGATATTGTTGTTGTAAAAGATTTTGCCGGACTGGACCGGGTTGTCCATGGATGGAAAGGAATGGAGAGGCATGTTTGATAAATTAGAGGATTTACTGATTCGTTTTGAGGAAATATTAAGCGAACTGGGGGAGCCGACGGTGACGAATAACCAGGAACGCTTTCGGGCGCTGATGAAGGAACAGAGCGATCTGACCCCTATTGTAGAGGCTTATAAAGAATATAAGAAATGCAGACAGGATATCGAGGACAGTCTTTCGATGCTGGAAGAGGAAAACGATGAAGATATGCGCGATATGCTGAAAGAAGAATTGAACGCTTCCAAAAAAAGGGTGGAAGAGTTGGAGCAGGAATTGAAAGTCCTTCTTCTTCCCAAAGACCCGAATGACGATAAAAATGTAATCGTGGAAATCAGGGCAGGGGCGGGCGGAGATGAGGCCGCATTATTTGCAGCCGAAATGTACCGGCTGTATGTGCATTATGCGGAAAGCCAGCGCTGGAAAGTGGAAACGATGAACGTGGATGAGATCGGAATCGGCGGCATGAAGGAAGTGAACTTTATGATTTCCGGGCAGGGAGCTTATTCCAAATTAAAATACGAAAGCGGCGTACACCGGGTGCAGCGCGTTCCGGAAACGGAATCCGGCGGCCGCATTCATACTTCCACGATTACGGTGGCTGTTATGCCGGAAGTGGAGGATGTGGACGTAGTAATTGACGAAAAAGATATAAGAATAGACGTAATGAGGGCTTCCGGCAACGGAGGACAGTGCGTCAATACGACAGATTCCGCCGTCCGCCTGACTCATTATCCTACGGGCATTGTAGTGTACAGCCAGACAGAAAAGTCCCAGCTCCAGAATAAAGCGAAAGCATTTGCGTTGCTTCGTGCAAAACTATACGACATTGAACAGCAGAAAGCCCATGATGCGGAAGCCGAATTAAGGCGGAGCCAGATTGGTACCGGCGACCGTTCGGAAAAAATACGGACTTATAACTTCCCCCAGGGGAGAGTGACGGATCACAGGATCAATCTGACATTATATAAGCTGGATAAGATCATGAACGGAGATATTCAGGAAATACTAGACGCCTGCATCGCCGCCGACCAGGCCGCCAAATTGTTAAAGATGGGAGAAAGCTAAAAAGTGCGGCCTGGTCGGTGCCAGGGCAGCCAAATTGTTAAAAATGGGAGAAAACTAAAAAGCGCGGCCTGGTCGGTGCCAGGGCCGCCAAATTGTTAAAGATGGGGGAAAACTAAAAAGCGCGGCCTGGTCGGTGCCAGGGCCGCCAAACAGCCTTTGTCATAATGAAACGGACAGAGGCTGTTTTTATTGTGCAGAAAAAGGGTGCAAGGCTCCCAATCATAAAAAAGTACAATTTTTTCCCAAAAATCTTCTATTTTCATTCCAGGCCCGTGAATTTATAATAAAATAAGAAAAGTATAATTTGGTGAGGGTACATAAGATGTTAAAGATTCTTTTAGTGGATGATGAAAAGACGGAACGGGAAGGCATCCGCTTCCTGATTGACAAATTTGCTTTGCCGTTAAAAGTGGCGGAGGCATCCAATGGGAAAAAAGCGCTGGAGTATATCAGGGAACATCCGGTCGATATTCTTCTTACGGATGTGAAGATGCCCTATATGGATGGGCTGGAACTGGCACGGGCGGCCAATGGGTATAACAGCAATCTTGTCATTATTATTTTCAGCGCTTATGGGGAATTTGAGTACGCCAGACAGGCTTGCCAGGTCAATGCGGTGAATTATCTGCTGAAACCGATCGAAGTGGAAGAGTTCCGCAGCGTCATGGAAAAGGTAATTGCCATATGCAGGGAAAGAAAGCATTGGGAAGAGAAAAAGGAGTCTATGCTTGTAGCAGATAAAAGTCTGCTTCTTTTTAAGCTGATGAGCCCGAAGGCATCCTGCGAAGAACTTGGAAAGAGTCTGGAAGCGTACGGCATACATTTGCAGAATAAATATATGGCTGTGATTAGCATTGAAACGGAAGGGAATTTTTTTGAACATTGCTATGAGGAATTTTTAAAGGCTTTGGAAAAAGAGGTTCCGATGGGATACGAATATATCAATCAATATCCTAATTTGGCGGATATTCTTTTTTATGACAGCCGCATGGATCAAGAAGCGATCGAACGGACGGCGGAAAAAATATACCGGGTGATAACAAGGCTGGGCAATGGGAAAGTATCGGTGATCGTGGGCAGACGCTGCTTGGGATGGAAGGATTTCGGGAAAAATATGCAGGAAATTGAGCGGCTTCGGGAGGATACATTCAGCTGCTTTTCAGGAGTGATTTATGCCGGCAAAGTACATAGGGGGAAGGAAGAACGGCTGACGCAGACGGAACAGATGAAACAGGAGGTTTTGAAAAGTATAAAGAACAGGGATTTGGCGGCGGTAAAAGAACAGATGGCTGCTTATTTGAGTTGTCTGAAAGATGAGAAATCTTCCAGCGCCATGTATGCGAAATATACTTTTTTGGATATTGTAAAGGCATTGTATGAGGAATACGGGATTTATCACAAAGGCATTCTGTTCGAGACGACGGAAGAGATTATGGGATGCAGCGGCTTGGATGAAGTGGAGGAGGCTTTTTACCGTGTGATGGAAAAGGCCGGTTCCATGCAAAGGGATAAGGATGCGGATGTGAGCCAGACGGTGGCGGAAATTATCCGTATGGTAAAAAATGAGTATATGGAAGATTTGAGCTTAGAAGGGATCGCCGGAAAAGTATGCTTGACTCCGGCTTATGTGAGTTATATTTTTAAGCAGGAGACGGGGGTGAGCCTGATCAAATATTTGACCGATTACAGGATGCAGCAGGCGAAAGCGCTTTTGGAACAGGGGAAGATGAAAATCGTGGACGTGGGGAAGGCATGCGGTTATCCGAACCAGTCTTATTTTAACCGGTTGTTTAAAAATCATTTTGGGGTAACGCCGAAGCAATACAGGGAAGGTGTGACGTGAAATATAGAGGGAGAAGGAAAAGAATGGAGGATTGGTATGGGAAAAATGATATATAAGTGCTGGCATTGGTTTATGGGGAAGGCTTCCATAAGAAGAAAGCTGATTATCAGTTTTGCGATATTGGTTTCTATCCCCATCGTTATTTTAGGGGTGTATTCTTTTCATGTGTCCAACCGGAATCTGCTGGAGCAGACGAAAAAGACAGTGGATAATAACTTGGGGAGACTGGTAATGGAAATGGAAGCGAGATTTGGGCGGGAAACGGATTTTACAAAGTTTCTCGCCTATCATCTTTCTTTCCGGGAAACTTTGGAAAAAAATCCTTTTGATAACGTAGAGATCGCCCAGGTGTTGAATAAAACGGTGGAACCTATTTTCTGGTACTTTATCAGCAGCGATTCCAATATAAAGAATATACGGATCGTGACGCCTTATGTGAAGGACAAAGTCGGGTCTTTTTTGGAGCCTTCCGGGCTTTATGAAGAAGAGGAGTGGTATCAGGAGCATCAGGAGAACTTTCGGACGAAATGGACGGTAGAGGGGGAGAATCTATACGCCACAAGAACGGTGCTGGATACGGCGACTACCAGCCGGCCGATCGGCGTGATGCGGACGGAATTTTTTTTAAACCGGATGTTGGAACCGGTGCGGAGTATGGATTATCTAGAAAACGGGATTTTGATTACGGATGGGGAAGGAGCGGTCATTTACTGGAAAAAATCGCCGGATGGGGATGTGAATGGGCGGATTCTGGAAGCAGCGGAGCGGATGGAAGGAAAGCGATTGGCGCAGGGAGAGATTTTTTCGGAGAAGGAGGAAGAAACGGTACCCGGCTGTATTATGAAGACAGGGCTGTTGGAAAGCACCGGCTGGCGCATTTATTATTATGTGGAAGAAGGGATGATATCGGGCCAGATTCGTTCCATTATCGTGTCTACGTTGGTGGTCGTATTTGGCTGTATGTTGGTGGTTTTGGTGTTTATCAGCATTTTTTCCCGGACGCTGAGCAGGAGGCTGCTTGCCCTAAAGGAGCAAGCGGAAATGATTTCCGGGGGGAATCTGGAACATCCTTGTTATACCGAGGATACGGATGAAATCGGTATTGTAACGAATAGCCTCGGAAGGATGACGGAGCGGTTAAACGATACGATTAATCAGGTGTATAAAATTGAAATAGAAAAAAAGGCGACGGAACTGAAAGCTTTGCAGGCTATGATAAACCCCCATTTCCTTTATAATACTCTTTCTTCCATTAAGTGGAAGGCGTTGAAGAAAGGGGAGGAGGAAATCAGCGATATAACAGGGCTGTTGGCAAAGTTTTACCGAACGACGCTGAATAATGGGCAGCCGGTGACAACGGTGGAAAGGGAGCTGGAAAATGTCCGTGCATATGTGGAAATCTTACAGATGACAAAGGAGCAGGGATTTGCGGTGGAGTATCGGATCGATGAGAGCGGTTTTGGCTGCGAGATGTTGAATTTCCTTTTGCAGCCGATTGTGGAGAATGCGATAGAACATGGGATTGACTATATCGGAGAAGAAGAGGGGACAGGGCTGGTGCTGGTTGAGTTCCGTAAAGAAGGGGAGTACCTGGTCTTTTCGATTTCCAATAACGGCCCGGTAATGGATGTTGGAATGCTGGAAGATATTTTGGAGAAGCCGGGGAAAGGATATGGCATTTTTAATATTCAGCAGCGGATTGCCATTTATTATGGGGAAGGATGCGGGCTTTCGGTGAAAATTACGGAGGAAGGATATACTTGTTTTACGGTGCGGATCAGGGAAAAGAAGGGATAGCGGTATTACACGAAAAAGGAACAGATTTCTAAAAAATGTATTATATCAATGCCGGAGCAAAAACCTTAGAATGAGTATATCAAAGGAAAGGGAGGATAGTAAGGAATGAAAAGAAAGTTACTGAGCGTTTTGTTGTGTACGGCTATGACAACGGCGATGCTGGCCGGATGCGGAAGCAAATCGGCGGAACCGGCGAAAGAGGAAACGGCAGCTCCGGCGGACAGCAGTGAAGAAGCGGCGGAACCGGCAGAAGAAAGCACCGGCGGGAAAACAGTGGTACGTATGAGTTATTGGAATAGTGAGGATACGATGTCGGCGATGCTGGATTATCTGGCGGAAGCGGTACCGGATGTGGAGATTGAGTATTTGTTCATAGACAATTCCAACTATGATACGATTGTGGATACCCAGCTGTCGGCGGAGGAAGGGCCGGATATTATCTGCGAATCTCCGGGATCGGCATTAAAGCATGCAAGGCTTGGATATTTGGCATCCCTGGATGAACTGGCAGGAAAATATTCGGATGCGGGAACGAGCGTGTATGCTTATGACGGAAGCGTGTATGCACTTCCTGGAATCAGCTGGTTTGAAGGAATTTTTTATAACAAGCAGTTGTTCGAGGATAACAATATCGAGCTGCCCAAGACTTTCGACGAGTATATTGCGGTATGCAAACAGTTCCAGGAGTTAGGAATTACTCCGTTGGCAGCAGGTTTGAAGTCATGGGAACCGATGCTGAAAAATTCCATGGCCTTTGTAGCGGCGGAATATCTTTCCACCGATGCGGGTAAAAACTTCGGCAGCGATTACAGAGAAGGCAAAGTGACGATGGACGGCACATGGAATCCTTATCTGGAAAAATGGACCGAGATGATAACGGAAGGTATTTATACAACGGATATGACGGGTATCGATCACGATCAGGCATTGGAACAGTTTGCCATGGGAGACGCGGCAATGTTCTGCTCCGGCCCTTGGGATCTGGATGCGATTATGGCGAAGAATCCTGATTTGCAGATCGATATGATGCCTTTCTACGGACAGAGCGAAAGCGCTGGCTGGCTGATCGGCGGACCCGGATGCGGATTTGCGGTAAATGAAAAATCGGCGAACAAAGAAGCAGCAATGAAGGTGGTTGCAGCTATTTCCACCGTAGAAGGACAGGCAGCTATGTGGGAGAACAACCAGGGCGGATCTTCTTATTTGGAAGGAGCATCCTTTGATCTTCCGGCAGCTTATAACAGTGTATCCGACGCGCTGGCGGCAGGGAATGTATATTGTCCTTGGAACGAATGGGGAGCGGCAGCGCCGGCACATGAAGACTACGGCACCCAGATGCAGAGTTACCTTCTTGGGGCGCAGGACTTGTCAACTACGCTTCAGAATGTGGATGCGTCAGTAGCAGAACTGTTGTCTAAATAAGGCTGTATATAGAGCAGTATCCTGGCGGAAAAATTGCCGGAAACGGAAGCGCCCCAAATGAAAAAAGAAGTTTGGGGCGCTTTTTTTATACATGTCTGTGAGAAGCAGACATGTATGTTTAAGGAAAGGAGCGGGAAATGAGGAAAACGGGCGTCAAAAAGAGGGAAGCGGGAACGCTTGGGTATTATTTTATTTTATTTATTCTGCCGGCATTTTTGATTTATCTGTTGTTTAGCATCGTACCGTTTTTATATACGGTATTTTACAGCTTTACGGATTATACGGACATGAATCCGGTGAACCTGCATTTTGTCGGGATCAGCAATTATTTGAAGGTATTTCATACGCCGCTGATGACGACGGCGATTAAAAATTCGGTGATTTATGCGATATTGCTGACTTCTTTCCAGACCATACTGGCGCTGCCTTTGGCAGTGGTTTTGGACAAGAAGCTGAAAACGAGGAACCTGCTGCGGGCGGTTTATTTTTTCCCGGCGGTGTTTAGTTCCCTGATTATCGGGTATTTGTGGAATTTTATTATGTCTTCTTCGGATTATGGGCTGGTAAATAATTTATTCCATCGGATGGGATTGGAGACTTTTAACTTTTTTACGGCCAACAGAGCGTTGTTTTCGGTAATATTCACGCAGGTATGGCAGTGGACAGGGTGGGCAATGGTCATTTATCTCGCCAATCTGCAAAGTATTTCCAAGGATTTGTACGAAGCGGCGGATATTGACGGAACGAGCGGCTTGCAGCGGTTTTTCTATATTACCCTTCCGCTGATGTGCCCTTCGGTAAAAATTATTGTGGTGACAGGGCTGATCGGTGGAATGAAGGTATTTGATATTATTTATTCCATGACCTCAGGGGGACCGGGCAATGCCACGGAAACGGTAATGACGGTAATGATGAAAAAGGGCATTTCGGACGGGTTTTATTCTACCGGTGCGGCGTTCGGCGTATGTTTCTTTATCATTGTGCTTATAATCAGTGCTTTTGTAACAAAATTAATGGGGAAATGGAGTGAGGCGATATCATGATAAAAAGAAAAAGAAGTTTAGCAGTGACAGAAATCGTGATGATTTTACTGGCGGTTATCTGGTTTATCCCTATTTATTATTTAATTGTAACGACATTGAAAAGCCCTAAAGAAGCAACGGCGAGTCCGCTTGCACTGCCGAAAGTGTTTTTGGTGGAAAATTATGTGACGGCGTGGCAGAATATGCAGTTTCCCCGGGCGTTTGGAAATACATTGTTTATTACGGCAACGGCAGTCTTTTTTATCGTTATTTTTGCTTCCATGGCGGGATATGCCCTGGCAAGGACTAAGACAAAATGGGGAATGCGTTTTTTCCTTTTTTTCCTTGCGGGACTGATCGTTCCTTTCCAGATGAATATCGTAAGCCTTTATAAGATCGTGAAGAGTTTTCATCTGATGAACAGCGCGTTTGCAGTTATTCTCGTCAATGTGGCGATCAATACGCCGCAAGGCGTGTTCCTGTTCAAAGAATTTATTGAATCCACCATTCCAAGGGAATTGGAGGAAGCGGCGGAAATCGACGGATGTTCGGTAGGAAAGAAATTTTTTTCCATTGTGCTGCCTTTATTAAAGCCGGTAATTTCTACGGTAGTGATTATTGTGACGCTGAATGTCTGGAATGAGTTCATGACTCCGCTGCTTTTCTTGCAAAGCCGGGAGAAAGATGTGATTTTGCAGGAAGTTTCGCGGAATATCGGACAGTTTTCCACGGACTGGACAGCATTGTTCCCGATGCTGATGCTGGGCGTGGCTCCTTTGATGATTTTTTATGTGTTTATGCAGAAATATATCATTGCGGGCGTGGCTGCCGGGGCTGTCAAAGGTTAGCGTGAAGAGAAGTTCTAAGGCTCGCACCAGTGGGTGCTTCGCCAAGAACTTCTAGGGTTCGCAACGCAAATCTGCGTTGCGAACCGCTCTTCACGCAGGAGAATGCCCGCTTTGCGGTCATTCTCCGTTGTTGTGTTGGTAGACGGAGCCGTTTCGCAGTGGGAAGAGATTCGCAGTGGGAAGAGAGCAAGGTTGTAGATGGAAGGAAAGGTTTGGGTGTCGGGATGGAAGTGCGGGAGATTACGGAAGGGTTTGGGAGTATTATGGTGTTGGTGCCGCATGAGGATGATGAGATTTTGATGTGTGCGGGGATTATGGAAAATGCGGTGAGTCATGGTGTGGAATTGACGGTGGTGATGGCGACTAACGGGGATTATGGGAGCAGTGACGGTGCGGACGGCAGAGCCAGGCTGAGGGAAACTTTGGCTGGGCTGAAGGTGCTTGGGGTACCGGAGGATCGCGCGGTGTTTCTTGGATATGCGGATACGGGGATGCCGGAAGAAGATAGTTTTTTGTTCGGGCTGTACCATGAGGCGGATGGAGAAAAGGTTCATCCCTCCCACTGCGGAGTTTCGACGTATGGTTTGCCGGAGAAAGAGGAATTCCATAAGGAAAATTATGGGGAACATGGCCGCTATACGCGCAATGGGTTCCGGGGAGACTTGAAAGAGGTCATTACGAAATACCGGCCGAGGCATATTTTTACGACTGCGGAGGAAGATACGCATGGTGACCATAGCGGGTTGTTTCTTTTTGTGCGGGATGTGTTGGAGGAATGCGAAGGAGAGGGATACCGGCCGAAACTTTACTGCGGTATCGTTCATTCCCGGGCGGGAGATGAGAATTGGCCAAGGCGGGGAACGGAAATGCCTGTTTTTGATTCGCCGGAAGTTTTGGCAGATGGAATGGGCGGAGAGAAAAGTCCTGACGGAAAAGCGGATAAGGTATTGGGGAACTTAAAGTGGGAGAACCGTATCGTTTTTCTGGTGCCGGATTCCATGCGGGGGAAGTCTTTGGATGAGAATAAGAAGGCTGCGGCGCTTGCGAAACATGTTACGGCGTTAAAACCGGATGCGGTGGACTTTCTTTATGCATTTGTGAAAGAGGAAGAGATTTTTTGGGAAATAGAAGAAATGAGGGAAAGCGATGAAAGACAATAAAGCGATCTATCCGGTGGAAGCATGGGATATTACGGAGGAGGAATTCCGGATGGAACATGTGTACCGGAATGAGACGACGTTTGCGTTATCCAACGGCTATATCGGAACAAGGGGAACTTTTGAAGAAGGTTATCCATTTTCCGAGGACGAAGGGCTGGAAGGGAATTTTATCAATGGGTTTTATGAAAGCGAGGAGATTCGCTACGGAGAATGGAACTATGGTTTTCCGACGAAGAGCCAGACTCTTTTAAACCTGCCCAATGGAAAGACGGTAAAGCTTTTTCTTGGAGAAGAAGAGTTTGATATGCGAAGGGGAAACCTGCGAAAGAGCCGGAGGACGCTCCATATGAAAGAAGGAGTGCTGGAAAGGGAAGCGGAGTGGGAAAGCCCTTCGGGAAAACGGGTAGAGATCCGTACAAAGCGTCTGGTCTCTTTTGTAAATAAAAATTTGATGGCAATGGAATATGAAGTGACGCCGCTGAATTTTACGGGGAAGATCCGTCTGATATCCGTTTTGGACGGGGAGGTGGAAAACCATACGAGAAAAACGAATCCGTTGGTAGATTACGGCCCCTTTGGGGAGCATTTGCTGCCGGAGAAGATCGAGGCGGTGGAAGAGAGTCTTTATTATGAAGGCACGTCGAAAAACAGCGGGCTTGGCATGGCCTGTGGCAGCAGCCATATTCTGAGCGCGGGGGAATACCGCGTAAAGGCAGGAAAAGAAGGAAAGAAAGCGTGGCTGGAATATGAAGCGGAGGGGAAAAAGGGAGAAAGGCTGGTTCTTTCTAAATGGATCGTTTATACCAGCATATTAGATTGGAAAGAAGGCAGCAGGGAAAGTATGGAGCCGTTCGTGAAGGAGACGCTGCGGAAGGCGGAAGCGGAGGGCTTTGAAGAACTTTTGAAAAAACAGAAAGTTTATATGGAGGAGTTCTGGGAAAATGCGGATGTGAAAATTTTCGGAGATGAAAGGTTACAGCAGGGGATCCGGTTTAATTTATTTCATGTGATGCAGGCATCGGGCAGGGACGGCCGGACGGGAATGGGGGCGAAAGGATTGTCCGGCGAGGGCTATGAGGGCCATTATTTCTGGGATACAGAGATGTATATACTGCCTGTGTTTGTTTATACGCAGCCGGATCTCGCAAGAGCGCTGCTGGATTTCCGCTATAATACTTTGGAAGAGGCGAGGAAGCGGGCAAGAGTGCTGGGCCATGAAAAGGGAGCCTTGTATCCATGGCGGACGATGAACGGAGAGGAGGCTTCCACCTATTTTCCTTTGGGAACGGCGCAATATCATATCAATGCGGATATTGCCTATGCGTTTAAGCTTTATGTGGATGTATCGGGTGACTATGGTTATCTGGAGAAACGGGCCGCGGAAGTGCTGGTGGAGACGGCAAGGGTATGGGCGGACGTGGGTTGTTTTGTTCCTTCCAGGGGCGGACGCTATTGCATTTGCGCGGTAACAGGGCCGGACGAATACAATGCCATTGTGGACAATAATTTTTATACAAATTTGATGGCCAGGGAAAATATAAAAGATGCCCTTTGGGCGCTCAAGGAAATCGGGCAGAGAAATCCGGCCGGACTGGAGGAGATTTCCCGCCGTTTGGGTATAACCGGGGAAGAAACGGAATATTGGGAAAAGATTGTAGAGAATATGTATTTCCCTTATGATGAGGAACGGCAGATCTATCCGCTGGACGATGGGTTTATGATGCGCAAGACCTGGGATGAAAGCAAAATCCCGGAGGAAAAAAGGCATTTGCTCTATGAAAATTATCATCCTCTTTTTGTATACAGACAGAGGATGTCCAAACAGGCGGATGCTATTTTAGGCATGCTGCTGCACTGCGATTTGTTTTCCGTGGAAGAACTGCGGCGGAATTATGATTTTTACCAGGAAGTAACCTTGCATCATTCTTCCCTTTCCACGTGTATTTTTGGGATGCTGGCTTGTCGGATCGGATATAGGGAAGAGGCGTACCGGTATTTTGCGGAGTCGGCGCGAATGGATCTGGACGACTACCACAATAATTTTTACGCCGGCATTCATGCGGCTAATATGGCCGGAACATGGCAAGCGATTGTTTTTGGTTTCGGCGGGGTAAGAGTGCATGACGGTGTGCTTTTGATAGAACCGTTTCTGCCGGAGGCATGGGATGGCTATTCGTTCCATATTTCCTATCAGGGAAGTAGATTAAAGATTTCGGTCTGCAGGGGAGGAACCGAAGCGGAGCTGGAAAACGATGTTCCGATATGTTTTATGGTAAGAAGCGTAAAAAAGGAACTGAATAGAAAAGGAGAAAAGTGGGTTGAAGAAATATAAAGGAATTTTTTTTGATTGGGACGGAACTGCGGTAATTTCCCGTAAAGCGCCCGCTGAGGAAGCGGCTGCCGCTATGAAGGGCTTGCTGGCCAAAGGAGTGAAGCTTGTGATTGTGAGCGGCACCACTTATGAAAATATAGCGGGCGGAAAACTGGAGGAGTATTTTACGAAAGAAGAATTGGAGCATCTTTATCTGGGCCTGGGAAGGGGGGCGTATAATTACCGGTTTGAGGACGGGAAGCCGGTAGTATTTGCCGACCGGATTCCCGACAGGGAAGGGATATTACAAATCCATGACGCGGCTTATGGGATTCACCGGGAGCTGCTGGCGGCTTATGGGCTGGAAACGGATGTGGTATTTTGCCGTCCCAACTATTGTAAGATCGATCTCATGGCGGGATCGGACCGGGGAGAACAGCTTTTTATGCAGGAGAGCGAGATTGAGTCGCTCAAGGCGATTCTGGATGCCCACGGCATAAAAGGAGGCCTTGGGGAACTGTTGGAGATTGCCTGCAAGGTGGGACGGAGGCACGGAATAGAAATGAAAGCTACCTGCGACGCGAAATATCTGGAGGTAGGAATCAGTGATAAAAGCGACAATGCGAATATTATTTTAGGTGAGCTGGAAAAGCACTTTCAGATCAAAGGGGAAGAGTGTTGTTTCTGGGGCGATGAATTCGTAGGGCTGGAAGAAGGGATTTATGGAAGCGACAGCTTTATGATTACGGAAAAGACGAAGAAGGGAGATTTTTTTGATGTATCTTCTGTAAATGGCAAGAGACCGGAAAATGTGCAGCAGATCGGGGGAGGAGTGGAACGGTTTTTGCATTTTATAAAAGAGCAAGGGGAACAATAGAGAAAAGCAGTAATAGATAGAAATAAAAAAATAACGATAATACCCTATATTAGTCTGAAAAACTGATACAGGGTATTTTTATGTACGAAAATCCTGAAAAAATTTTTTTATGCATCCTTTTGGCGTGTTTTATAATCTAATCAGTATAACTGTTGTATGATACAAGCAGAATGTCATGCCGCTGCAGAGGTATACGTATGAGATGAGAAGAAATGAAGGTGGAAAATACAATGAGGAAGAATGCAAGCCTGAAATTAGTGGAGAAGGCAGTAAAAGGAAACAGGGAGGCTTTTGGAGAACTGATTATGATGCATCAGGAATATCTGTATAAATTGGCTTATATGTATACGAAGAACGAGCAGGATGCCTTGGATGCAGTACAGGAATGCGCTATGCGTGCGATGATCTCTATGGATAAGCTTCGGGTGCCGGCATATTTCAGGACCTGGATTACGCGTATATTGATTAACAGTATTTATCAGGAGCATAAGAAAAAGAAAAATAGTGTTCTTTTCGGAGAATACGATGAGGCTGCGCCGGAACAGCCGGTTTCCATTGAGGAAAAGACAGATCTTTATGATGCGATTGACCTGCTTCCGCCCGCATGGAAAACCGTAGTTATCCTGCAATATTTTCAGGGAATGAAGATTAAGGACATTGCACAGGTCATGAACATACCTGTGGGCAGCGTGAAAGCATATTTGTTCCGCGCTAAGGAGGCGCTCAGAAACCAGCTTGAAGAAAGGAGCCAGGATGGACAAGATGAAAAATAAAAAGTTTGATGAAATCGTTATCCCTGAAAATTTGTCGCAGCGCATGCGTGAAGGAATCGAGGAAGGGGAAAGAATATATATGCGTAATAAACGGAAGCGGATGATAAGGAGGGTTCTGACCGCCGCTGCCGCATTCATGATATGTGTGGGATTTTTTGCATCCCAGCCGGCGCTGGCCTCCAGGCTGCCGGTGATCCGAAATATTTTCCGGCTATTCCAGGAGGACTATTCTTATCAGGGGGACTTGGATGCCGTTGCGGTTAAATTGGAAGAACCGGAGGATACCCCGGAAGACATGTCCGTTTATACGAAAACGGAAGGCGGAGTTACGGTATCGATTTCCGAGGCATATTGCTCTGTGGAAGCAATTTATCTGTCTCTTATGATTAGCAGCGAGGAAAGCTTTCCTGACACGATGACAGATATGGAAGATAAGCCGCTGATTCATTTGGAAGGAACGACAGAGTATTCTTTCTGCCCGAACGGAAGCGGGCCGGCAACAGGCACGCTGGAAGGGAAATTTTTGGACAGCCATACTTATGTGGGAATCTACCGTATCGATATTCTGGATATTGTGGGAAATGATAATACACTTAGGGAAGAGTATGGGAAATTAGATGCCTTTGACATGAGCTTTTCGATCGAACAGATTGTTGGCGACAAAGCGGAACCGGAAAAATTGGATTTGCAAGGAAAAACAGAGAAAGAACTGGATGCGATGACCGATGAAGAATGGCAGTTATTTATGGAGGAAATCACGCCGGAAGACAGATACCAATATCCTAATCAGTATGAGAATTGGTGGTATGACGGGCCCTTTTCATTTGATTTTCATATAGAAGCGGATAAGGAAAGCGAACAGGCTGTGATAGTGGACGAAACGAATGATACGGGCGCCGGGTTGTATCGGGTGGTAAAAACGAAATTTGAAATTACAGTGGAGGAAAAATGTGAGGAAGAGCGGATGCAAAACAGTGTGTTTACGGTCGTTCTGGATGGGGATGGGAAACCGCTTCCTTATGGAAGCAGTTCCTATGCGAATACCTATGCCATTTATGGCAGGAATGTATCAAAGATATATGTATATGTCTGTGATTATACGGAATATATGGATGATATCAAAGGGTATCGCAACGATGCGGACTTTAAAAAGATTTTAGAGGAGAAGGCGTTATACGCAAAAGAAATTGTGTTTTAAGAAACTGCCGGAAAATGAAAAGGAATTAAAATAACAGGAAAAAGATAAGGGGAACCGGTTCATTCGGAAAAGAATGGGCCGGTTTTTTTCGTGTGCCGGAAAACTATGCCATAATAGTAGAATAAAGCGCCGATATCCGGTGGTTTATGAATACAAAAGAAAAGGAAGGATGTACAAATGAAAAAATACGGTTATGTGAGGGTTTCATCGAAAGACCAGAATCCAGCGAGGCAGATAGAGGCCATGTTGGAAATCGGAGTGGAAAGGGAAAATATTTATGTGGACAAGATGTCAGGAAAGAGTTTTCTGCGGCCGGCTTATCACGATTTGGTGCATAGGCTGGACGCAGGGGATATTCTATGTATCAAAAGCATTGATCGTCTTGGAAGGAATTACAGGGAAATCCTGGAGGAGTGGCGCAAGATTGTCAAGGAGAGGGAAGCCAATATTATAGTCATCGATATGCCCTTATTGAATACCGCTTCCGTAAATGGGGATTTGACGGGTACCTTTGTGGCGGATCTCGTATTGCAGATATTAGCTTATGTGGCAGAAACGGAACATGCTTTTATTAAGAGCAGACAGGCAGAGGGAATTGCTCTTGCCAGAAAAAACGGTGTCCGATTTGGAAGGAAACGGCTGGAAGTAGCAAACAGATTTGAAAAAATGTTTGAAGAATGGGAAAACGGAAGAATATCGGCCAGGGCGGCAGCGGAAAATCTGCATATCAGTTATTCCACTTTTTACAGGAGATGCAAGGAGTATGAAAAAAATTTGGAAAAAAATGGATAATTTGTTTTAAAATGTAGGCTTTATAAAACAAAATGAATAATGACTATATGGGTTATTATTTTAACAATAGCGGAGATATGGTGAATCTATATGAAAATCAAAGTATCTGTTTGTTCTGAGGATGTGTTGGCAGGATAAGAAAATTGCGGTAATGTCCATGGTGAACAGAGTCATCATGGTGACGGATCATAGCGAGATTGCGGCACATAAATTGCAACGCTATCTGAAATTTGTCCAGGCAGTGGAAGAAGTCCGAAAGGTAGATATTATTTCCAAGATACAAATTTATTTTAATAAAAGCCTGAAAAGCATGCAGCTGCCGGAACATATTTCACAGATACGTGTGAGAGGGGTTTTTCTTTTGATTAAAAATGGCGACTATGCAGGTATTGTGGACAGAATAGCGAAAATGGAACTGCTGCAGAATATCAGGTAGTGATCAGGGAGGAATTCGCATGGCGCAGGAAATGATGGGTAAGGCGCAAGAGGATATCCGAAAGAAGATATTGGAAAATATCAATCTGACCAAAACAGAGGGCGACATGCTGGAGGATCAGGTCAGGGAAGAAGAGGATCGGTATTTTAGAGGGAAATATGTGTCCATAGAGGACAAGGCACTTTTGGTGGATCAGATCTTCAGCGCCATCCGGGGATTTGGGCTTTTGGATACGATTATTAATGACAGCACAGTGACGAAAGTCATGATCAATGGACCGAATGAAATTTTTATTGAAAAATCCGGGAAACTGATGAGAATGGAAGAACAGTTTGAAAGTGAAGAAAATCTTCTGGATATTGTGCAGCGGCTCATTGCTTTGGCGGGCAGAGAAGTTAATCAGGCCAATCCTATCGTGGATACAAGACTTCGGGACGGTTCCCGTGTCAATGTAGTGCTGCGTCGTAGGAGAAGTCCGGGGGGCAGAGGCGCTGGATATGATACAGGCGATGAATACGGGACATTGATGATGTACAACCTCTCGATATAACAAAGGCATTAGTATTTCCTATATTTGAATTTACTTATTCTGTAGAAAACGAAACATATTTCAATAGATCAGATAGCTGGTTTATGAATCAAAGGAGGTTGGAGATTCCAATAATAGTATTTTTGAAAATGAATTAAGTAAAAATATAATTTGTTGTATATAAATGTGGAGGTTTTGGAATAAAAAAATTATACACTATGTATATTATTATATTATAATAAATGAATGTAAAAAAAATATTTATTTCTATTGTATAAAGTGATATAATTTGTTACATTAAGTAAATAAGGGGCATTTTATACCATTATGAAATTATACCAAAGAATAATAACATTAAAAAATTTCTTTAATAGAATGGATTTCAAATTTTTAAAGACTAAAATTGGAATATGGGTTTTTAGTGCATTAATATCAATCGCACCAATAGCATTTATGGGTATTAAAGACCTCTCAAATCAAAAACAAGTATTAAATATATCTAAAATATATGATTATGTAATATCCAGTGCAGATATTATTTATTCTTTAGTTACATTGTCTACAATAGTTTTAGCAGATGTTTTATGCGATATTATTATGGAAAAGAAGGAAAATCCAGGTATGATATTTTTATATTGTTTAGCTCATATAGCTACAATTGTTTTTGGTGTATTAATATATGCATTATATAAAATGAATGAAATAAATGCTACTAATATGAAAGCAATTAATGTAGGAAGTCTTTATTTTATACTTATTTTGAGTTTATTATCATATTTGAATCTTGCAACAGCTAAAATAAAAGGGGAATAATAAATGTTAAAAATATTATTGGAAAATATTCAGCTTTTAGAGTCAATTACAATTTTGTCGGGAGCAGTAGCTATTTTAATTGATCTAATATGTATTACTAGAAATTTTAAAGAAAAGAATAGTCATATATTAAAAATGAAATCAGAGTTAGAAAAAAGAGATATTTTAATAGAGGCAAATAAAGAAAAAAAACCTTCAGAAAAAGGATTTAAAATTAAAGTTATAACTCATATTTTGAATATAAATAGAAATAGGGAATCATTCATAAAAAAGAAATAATTTTTGGCTTATGTTATAAATTATCAGGGTGAATGAAATATCTTGCTTGGTAGGATTAAAAAACTCAGAGCAAACATTTTATCGGATATAGACGGTATTCCTGTTAAGGTAACGGAAGACATATCCCCTACACATTACCCCCATAATGTATGCAGGATAAAAGATTCACAACTCCTATTTTTGAAAAATATTTGTTTGGTAAAAACGAGCAGCTTTTGTTTTAAGGCTGCTTTTTTGTTTTAAGAGGCAGTGATTTTGTTTTGGATTTCCCTATTTCCTTCTGATCCAGCTGGTACCCGCACATCTCATTGATAAGGTTGTAGTCAATACCCGCATCAACCCATCGGCACAGACTCCTATAAAGAATATGGTATTTTCTGCCGCAGACATCAAGGAAGAGTGTCATGGGGCTTTTGATGGAATGGCACGGGTAGGCTATGCGGGAAAGGCTGTCATGGAAGTTATAGAGTTGGCTGTCCTGTCTAAAATGGAAGGAATAAATATATTGGGAAACTGTTTAACAGTTTATGGCGGAAGGAGGAACGAAAATGTTAGATAAAAACTTTCAGGAAGGAACCATAATAAAAGGGAAAGATTTAAAAGATTATATATAAAGCCACAGATCTATGAGAAATAGAAAAAACGCAGTTTCAAACGGGATATCAGCAAACGGGAAAATATGGGGTATGATGAAACCGCAGATACTTATATCTGCCATGCCGGAAAGAAGCTAAAGCGACTTTTCGTGAAAGGGCAGAAAAGTAAGAGCGGATATGAGTCAGAAGTAATGGTGTATGAGTGTGAAGATTGTACGGCTATCCGGATAAAGAGAAATGCACCCGTGCCAAAGGGAACAAGCGTCTGTACATTTCCAAAGGTTTTTTAGAGAAGCGTCAGGAATCCCATGAAAATATCCTGAGCGAAAAAGGGATTTTATATCGGATGAACCGCTCGATCCAAGTGGAAGGAGCGTTTGGGGTTCTAAAAAATGACTATGGATTCCAAAGATTTCTACTCCGTGGGAAAACCAAGGTAAAACTGGAAATACTATTACTGTGCATGGGATATAACCTCAATAAGCTGCACGCAAAAATCCAGAATGAACGGACAGGAATCCATCTGTTCATGGTAAAAGAAACCGCATAACAGCTTCCTAAAACAAAAGCCTTATTAAAGTACGCAAAAAATACGGAAAGAATCAGCAAAACAAAAGATTCTTTCTGGATTCTTGGATATATAGAGCGAGGGCATCGCTCTATAATCTAATTTGATGATTTTGCAACCCCCTCTTTGTTGTTGTAAAAATAAAAGGGAAAAATGTAGAAAAAGGTTGACGTGGATATGCAAGAAATATAAAATAATGATTATGTGATAGTAATAGAAGAATTGATTAAACTTATGTTTTTATAAAATAATCTTTAGAAATGTTCTGATTTGAAAGTCTCCCAAGAGAATAGAATGGGAGGTTCAAAAAAATGAAGCAGGGATTGCCTGTTATCATGGTGCAAAAAGCATTAGTATAATGCTTGCGATATATGTTGCCAATGTGATTAGGGTTGCTTAGACGGCTTCATAATTGTGGATTCTTTCAATCATAAGGGGAAACTGCTATGGCAGGAATGTTGTGATTAAAATGAAGAGGGCATTGAAATTGAAATACTGAAAAGTACAATAATCAAATATACAGCAGAACAGCGGGGGTGCGATACAGAAGATGAAGCTCATCCGTAACAAGAGGCCAGCCAGATTGAAGTTTTTATATTCACTTATGCTTTTTCTAAGCGCTGTATGTATATTGGTAATTTTATTCTGCTTAATAGGCATTGCTTTTCATCTCCTTCCTTGTGTAGTTTGTATTTTCCTGCCATATGCGATAAGTGCAGCATTTGGATTGATTTTATATTTGTTACTAATTCCTTTACACGAAGCAGGTCATTTTTATACTTCATTATACTACATAAAAATATATAATATTCCAGCGAAAGTGTATATAAAACGTTCTATGACAATTTCTGCAGAATGGGAGAATTTTGGTTATGAAAAGTCTGTTATTGTTCTGAGAAATGGCAGTCGGATAAAAGCAGGATATTGTATTATTATGTTCTTTTTGATATTGCTTATGGGACATATTAAAAGTAGCATAATACTGCTGTTTACAACGGTTTTTGAATATTCCTTAAACTGCACACCGATAAGGAATGGAAATGATTATGATTTAATACAGAATATTGAAAAGTTCTATAAGGAAAAAGATTATGTAAATGAACACAGAGGAGCATTGGAAAAATCCAATAAAATAAGAATTGCTATATGGGGTATATTGTGGCAGATAATCATAATTGTATTATCAGTTGTTGTATTTACTTTACTATATAAGACTCAGTTTGAAATAATTGGATTTTTAAAGAATTTTATTATGATTTATTGTTTATGAGAAGCAGTGCTAATGAAAAAATGGCTACTTTACAAAACTCCTCCGCGTAATGAGGTGTTTATGAAAGATAGTGCTGCAATGTTTTTAGTGCAGAGCATATTATGAGGAAAACTGTTTGGAATAGAAAGTAGAAATTATACCGCTTTATTTTTAGGCTGTTCGGATAAAAGAATGTGCATCCGAGAAACCCAAAAAGGAAATTGTTTTGGGGAGCGTATTAATTGGAGCATTATTATCTCTTATAGTGGTATCAGTTTTTTTGTCCAATAGTGCGTCACCTGCCTTTCCATATCAGGTAAACCTGATTTGTAGGATTACAATACATGTGTTACAACTGAATATTTAAAAGACAGAGATACCTGTTCTGTATTATATTTTAATCGCCAAACCAAAATCTAACCAGAAAGAAGGTATCTCCGCATGGCTACTATAACACAGGATATGAG
>ERZ808054.123-NODE-123-length-100556-cov-12.542024_pt1 | contig 100556 bp, 87 predicted proteins | sample MGYA00380201_ERZ808054 | MGnify/ENA primary metagenome ERZ808054 (study PRJEB31490, sample SAMN06133419) | mouse gut metagenome | isolation source: Z5_2 | host: mice | place: China: Chengdu | collected 2015-05 ... | reverse complement strand
CATCCCGGCAAGCCCGTTCAGGGTGCTTCCTCCAAGCCTTCCCGGTCTGGGTGTAAATGCATCCGACAGATAATTGAGTCCCGATGAGGCTCCTCCTGCCATCGATCTCCTCACCAGCGCTTCTCCAAGGCTCTCTATCTTGCCGTTCCGCCGCGCTTCCAAATCTAAAGACGCCTCCTACAACCGCTCGGGCAATCGCTCACGCCTAATATATTACGTATCTCGCCTGTAGGGTCAGTGTAGTTTACTGGGTCACTATAGCAATAACAATTTTGTCCCTTCTTTGCAAAGCCTTTCGCCAGCATCCATTCCTGGCTACAGCAGAAATCCAGCGGATGGTAATCTCTCCTACATGGAAACCATTTTCATCCCGTAATTGTCTAAATATTCTTAATGTGTACGCCCATGTATCATAAGCCTAATCTGTGTTCTGTTTTCAAGGTTTTTCCCGACATTATAAGTATAATACATATTTGTACTTTTCCACAGTATTCCTAAATCATATTTCTGCAATTGTTATAACCATATAATCTCTAAATTTAATAAGCCATTTGCTAATAAACATGAACTAGCTGAAAGTGGTAATCAAAATCAAATAGGTACAAAACCATTACAGATAGCAATCACAAAAACCGGAGATATCCTAAGACCTTTTGATGTCTATAGGAAATCTCCGATTTTGCATTCTGAATTAGAAATTGAAAATGCTTTTTTCCTTTGTCCTCTTGCTAAGTATTAATAAATCAACACATGCTTGATTAGCAAAAAAATTTTATTCTTATTTACCTTTTACTAATCAGCACTCAAAAACTCCTGTGTGTATTCTGTTTGCTCTATAGACAATATATTGTCTTCGTGCTTGATAACTAATGTTACTTTAGGCAAAGTTTCCAAGTCATTCAATAATCCATTTGGCTCAATATCACTTGGATGCGCAAATAGACACTCATTATACATTAAATAAAATTCCTCATTTTGCAGTTTATCTATTGATATACTATTCTCTTTACAATAATCACTCACGAACTCAAGTGCGAGTGCTCTTTGCAATGCATTTTCCAATTTCTTTTTACTTACTTTTTCCATCATTAACCTCCAAAAATATTAAACTTGCTACCACTATCATAAATGACACTCCTTGTCTGTTTAAAATTACTTAGGATAAATAAATCCCCTAGTGAAGGTATTTTTACATTTCTTCCTATTCCCGGATGTGTATGACCACTCCACCTATATCCTATTGACGCTAATTCCTGAGCCTTTATGCCATTAATATTTACATTAGTCGGACCTCCGCGAACAATCATTCTTTGGCTGCCCCTTGTAAACATGGCAAACTCATCACCTGTTTTTGCTGTCAATGCTGACAGGTCATTCAAGTTAACATCAGATTTACTTACGATTGTTGAAGAATCGCAATTTGGAAGTTTATTTAGCAAATTTCTCTGCCTTGTATTTAAGTCTTCACCAAAATGATTTATAGCATTCGGATTACCTCTGCTTGAATTTCTCGATGATATAGTTAGCTCTTCAGCAGCTGGAACACTTTTATTATTTATGCTTCCAGCCAATGCCTGTACCGCCTTACCAGCTCCATAAAAAGCCGCGCTCGCCAGTCCACCCGTGACTGCTCCAGACAACACTTCCTTCCCAAAATCCGCAAAGCTGAATCCGCTCTTCTTCTGTGCAGTCTGACTTGCGCCATACTGATAGCCATAAGCCATCCGTTCCCCTATCCAGTCAACATCCCGGCTTCCCGTTCCGCATCCTCTCCTTGGGTCACGTCCAAACGCGCTTCCGGCTCCCATCAGCATCATCCCGGCAAGTCCGTTCAGGGTGCTTCCCCCAAGCCTTCCCGGTCTGGGCGTAAATGCATCCGACAGATAATTAATACCTGACGAAACTCCTCCCGCTACCGCTTCCACCCCCGCAGTCCCCACAAGGCGTTCATATCCCCTGCCGAAGACCGTACGGAGGCTGTATTTCCCTTGTTCATAAGCCATCAGCTCTTATCTGTCCTGCTTAAGAAATCCGGCAGACAGCTTATTTCTCTCGTACGGAATCCATCCTCTCCTGCAATGGTCTGGATGTTCTTAATGCGCATGTACAGGGCGTTGTAAGCGTACTCCGTCTGTGTTCCGTTTTCAAGCTTCTTCCCCAGTGTCATATGATTCGTTGCATCATAGGTATACTGATGGGTCTGTACTTCCCCGCGGCGCTCCTGAATCAGGTTGCCCCGTCTGTCGTACCCATAACCATACTGTACACCATCTTCCGTCCTGTTTACAAGCTGATTTAGTGCATTGTACTGATAAGTTACTTTATCGACGTCGTTCATCTCTTTCAAATAAGCCATACGATTACTTTGCGCTTATTATTAAAGACCATAATGGATTTTTCTACACTTCATATATTTTAAGTAGAGCTGTTTTTCCCTAATGATGCGGTTAGCAAATGGAAGCGAACAGCGACAAAAAATCGGAGATATCCTAACTCCCTTTAAAAGTAGAAGAATATCTCCGATATTGCGTCTTATTAGGATATTTCGAAGGGCTTTCTCCTCCTTTATCCCCTTGGTGTGTGCTACTGTAGCATGATAATTTCCGTGTGTCAATTGAAAGGTGTCGAAAAATTATGACATTTTTCTTAATATCGCCTAACCATGCAATCTCTCATTCCTTTCTTGTCTAAATAATTTTTAACAATTAATACTTCGTTTTGAGTTCCTCTAATTATTTCTTCAGATTTTCTCTCTAAAAACGGCTTAAAGTTAAATAAATTATCTTCTGGCATTTTCTTTAATAAAAATTCTATTTTTGCTCTATCTCTTATGTTACATATAATTAATCCATAGCTACCTTCTTCAGCTATAATGGCGTTTTTAATGTCAGATGGTATCATATCTTCACTATCCGTTTCTACTGTTTTTCCACAATAATTGCAATAATATGATTGAAACCAAAACAACTTGTTATTACATATCTTATCTCCTACACTAGTCTCAATAATTTGACCACAATCACATTTGATTTTAAGTATAGCCATAATTAACTCCAACCTCTCATCTGCTTATAAACACTAATTGTTTTATAAAAAATTGCTTCTTTAGTTGAATCCATTGGATGATGATCAATAATTCCTCTTTGCCACCACCTATGATGCAATTCTTCATGGATTATCGTATCTCTTAAATCTGCTCTGGATGAAAACATATTTTTGCCTATTTGAGTCCCTGTATTTCTTTGTGCTACTCCTGTCCTGATAAACGGACTGTACTCAGGTTCATATGTTAATTTTAAATCAGGAAAATCCTCTTTTATAACAGCATCAATTGCTCTATTTCTAGCCTTTGCACCTTTTCCTGTTACATTAGATAAATCCGAAGTATATGTTTGTGGTTTTCCACTAGGCATTTGCTCTATTGCTGAGCTCCTTATACTTCCTTGCAGTGCCTGAACCGCCTTACCAGCCCCATAAAAAGCCGCGCTCGCCAGTCCACCCGTGACTGCTCCAGACAACACTTCCTTCCCAAAATCCGCAAAGCTGAATCCGCTCTTCTTCTGTGCAGTCTGACTTGCGCCATACTGATAGCCATAAGCCATCCGTTCCCCTATCCAGTCAACATCCCGGCTTCCCGTTCCGCATCCTCTCCTTGGGTCACGTCCAAACGCGCTTCCGGCTCCCATCAGCATCATCCCGGCAAGTCCGTTCAGGGTGCTTCCCCCAAGCCTTCCCGGTCTGGGTGTAAATGCATCCGACAGATAATTAATACCTGACGAAACGCCTCCCCGCTACCGCTTCCACCGCCGCAGTCCCCACAAGGCGTTCATATCCCCTGCCGAAGACCGTACGGAGGCTGTATTTCCCTTTTTCATAAGCCATCAGCTCTTATCTGTCCTGCTTAAGAAATCCAACAGACAGCTTACTTCCCTCGTACGGAAGCCATCCTCTCCCACAATGATCTGGATGTTCTTAATGCGCATGTACAGGGCGTTGTAAGCGTACTCCGTCTGTGTTCCGTTTTCAAGGTTCTTCCCCAGCGTCATATGATTCGTTGCATCATAGGTATACTGATGGGTCTGTGCTTCCCCGCGGCGCTCCTGAATCAGGTTGCCCCGTCTGTCGTACCCATAACTATACTGTACACCATCTTCCGTCCTGTTTACAAGCTGGCTCCATCTATTAGAGACTATTTATCGTAATATATTTTATTTTTCTTCGTAAATACAACCAACTTATAAGTACAAACAGAAAATCAGCAGCATTTCGTGACCTTTAAAGATCTTAGGAATACCACTGATAATATGTTTTTATTTAGTTGCAGAGAATATTTTTCTTTTCCTTATGCCCTTAGTGAGTATTATTTTAACATGGGTGTTTTGAAATCGTCAAAGATAATTGGACATAATTCTTACATCCTAAATTTTGTCAATTTATTAAAATAAATATCTTTGAGCTTATCGACAATGTAAATTTCCATGCTATTTTTCCTCAAGAATTAACTTCTAATATGATCTCGATATCCATTAAAATCATTTTCATTGTAGATTGATAACGTTATCTCATGTTTAAACTCTGCATCACTAATATAGCTCTGATCATTCAACTTTTCAGATAAAATTAACTTTTCCCAATCATCCCTTATCTCGCAAGTTTCCTTATACGTCATTAACAATAAAATATCATTTATTGATTGACCATTCGCTTGATTTAAAAATCTCATATTTCCTTAAATCTAATTGTGTGCCACATCTACCGGATAAATATATCTTGATTTTATCCATTTGCCATTAATAAATGCTTCAACGTGACCATGCAGATATTATGCGGTGATGTATTATTTATGTCAAACCGTAATCTCCTTGTTGCATTACTAGACGTGAATATTTTGTCACCATTCTTATTAGTTACTACTCTTACGTTCTTTACCCGACCATTCTCTCACCTGCTCGATAATATTATCAATTCGGGGATTAAAGTTACCCTTAAATCTGGAGCATGATGCTAATATTGAACCAAGATTTTTCTCATGAAAAATGCACTATTTTAAATGGTATTCATATGCAAATGTCCTATTATTTGTTTATTTATTTGAGGAAGGCACCCAAAAATTTTTTAGTGCCTTCCTTAAATATTTCTGTAATTATTTGATTTTTCCTTAATTTAGCTGATTCTTATTCATCAACTCTTTGAAGTATTGTATTAAATATTTGTGTTATTGTCGCATATCCAATCAATTTTGTACCATCAAACATTTTAATCTTTTTTCCTACCCATAGACAAGCTGGATATTCTTCTGGAGATATAAATGTAATAGTTCCAATTAACTCTTCCTCTTTGCTATTCTCCAAATTATAGTAGTTATGGAGTCCTGTAGTCAAATAATTTTCTTTTACTAAATGAGCCGGTCTGAAACCATCACAAACTTTTCTGCTATTTAAAAACACAAATACTGCTTCTACATCTGGTTTTAAGTTCATTTTCCCTCCATTTCTATATACTCAGTATACATGCTTAATGTTAGAAATACTTTTATTAAAAGCATCCAATAAATCAGGTTCTACTATAGTTGTTCCAGATTTGAAATAAGGTGTATCTAAATTCATATGGTTTAATTGATTATACATACTTTTAGGAATTGTTACTTCAAGTATAGCCGCCTTACCAGCTCCATAAAAAGCCGCGCTCGCCAGTCCTCCTGTAACTGCTCCAACGAAGATTTCTTTCCCAAAGTCCGCAAGGTCAAAGCTGAATCCGCCCTTCTTCTGTGCCGTCTGGTTCACCCCATACTGGTAGCCATAAGCCATCCGTTCCCCTATCCAGTCAGCATCCCGGTTCCCCCATTCCGCTTCCTCTCCTTGGGTCACGTCTAAACGCGCTTCCGGCTCCCATCAGCATCATCCCGGCAAGTCCGTTCAAGCCACTCCTTCCAAGCCTTCCCGGTCTGGGTGTAAATGCATCCGACAGATAATTTAGACCTGACGAAACTCCTCCTGCCGCTGCACCTCTCCCCAGTGCTTCTCCAAGACTCCTAATCTTATCGTTTCCGTAGATTCTTCCAGTCACAGCATTGATCAGCCCGTCCTTGAGGCTTTCCTTTGCACTGACTCTTCCGTTTACGATCAGCTGCTCCGCCGCGCTTCCCAGCGTGCCTGCGCCAAAATCCTCCGCCAGCATCCGCCCCAGACTGCCGTCATAGAACCTCGCCTTGGCAAAATGCTTCCCAATCACTGAGCCAAAGCCATAACTGGTAAACCGCAGGTTCTCCTCAAGTCCTGTCACATCCAGGCTGCTTCCGTCTCCATCGCCGCAATCCCTGCAAAGCGTTCATATCCCCTGCCAAAGACCGTACGGAGGCTGTATTTCCCCTTCTCATAAGCATCAGCTCATTGTCTGTCCTGCTTAGGAAATCCGGCAGATAGCTGACCTCCCTCGTATGGAAACCATCCTCCCCAGCAACGGTCTGGATATTCCTGATACGCATATACAGGGCGCTGTAAGCGTATTCTGTCTGTGTTCCGTTTTCAAGGTTCTTCCCCAGCGTCATATGATTGGTTGCATCATAGATATACTGATGGGTCTGGACATCCCCGCGGTGCTCCTGAATCAGGTTGCCCCGTCTGTCGTAGCCATAACTATACTGTACACCATTTTTTATTCCTCCTACAAATAGTTATAAAACATCTTACAAATAAAATTTCTATTTTCTTCTGTTACTGGCAAAATTATCCCAAAGTTTTATTTTTAAATATAATTTCCCGTGTGAAAATACATATAAGCAAACCTTAAATTATAAAAAACAGAGGATTTCAAAATCTTTCTTGAAATCCCCTGATCCATTTTTTGTACTACGGAAACTATAAATTATAAAGAACAATCTAAACCTATTGATTATAACTATAAGAATAAATTATAGCATTGTACTTTCACAAAATTTTTTAACATCATTCTCAAATAAACAATAATTTACTTTTCCCTTCTTTGAAATGGCTTTTACGGATTTTAATATGTTATTTATAATCAATTTCTTTTTGCCAGAAATATCAGCATTAACATATTCTTCAAAATCAATTTGTAGACTTACAGATGCAAAGCCATACCGTGGCTCACACTTCTTATGCTCCTTACAAAGACCTTTTTCTATAACTGACAATGGTGCAATAATTGGTATTATGCCAATAATATTTAATGTATCGCTGTATTTCTTCTGTTTAACTGCATCAGATAATTGTCTACACATCTGATATATATCATCATCAATTCCATATTCTTGCGTATAGTATGATGGTGAATTAATATTTAAATCCATTTAGTCACCTCCATTTACCATCCCTTGCTATTCAAAAGTGGATATTCATTATACTTGTAAAAATAATATTCATTCATATCATGTTGCCATAAATGAATGTCAAACTTATTCCCTTGTTCCAATATCATCATTTTTGCGTTATTGGTATTCAGATAGTTTTGTGAATATCTAGTTGTAGGATGTATAGTTTCCACAAACTTCAAAATTTCACTAGTATCCTTATCAATCAATGCATAACCATAATTTATTCTTGGATCTGATAAAGAGTTTCCGTGATTTTCAGTTAACATTTTTGCGGGTGAATTTAGTAGCCATAAACCATCCGTTCCGCATCTTCTCCTAACAATCAATACATCCGAAGAATGATTAAAATCAGAAGCGACTACCCTTACTTTAGCTACCTTCCGAAAGCACCTCTATAAAATCTTTTTACACCATTTTAACTTTGAATAACGATTAGAAAAATAGAAGTTCTTATAATAACGTGCCCCAGAATATAAATAGATAGGCTAATCGGAGGTACCTATGCCCCATACAAAGCTAATAAAGTACCTCCGATTCTACACTTTAGTAATACATTAAAGAAATTATACCCCTATATTTTCTTAATGAATACTATTACATACAATAATTAAGATCACCTAAAAACTCTTGCTAAATAGTTTTATGAATAAATGACCTCATTTCGCCCTCAAAAACTCTTTTGTACATTCTGTTTCCTCAATTTTTAACTTCCCATCTTCGTGTTTAATCAATAGTGTAACTTTTGGCATTGTATCTCCATCATTAGTTAAACCCTCAGGCTTTATGTTGCTAGGTTGTGCAAATGCACATTCATTACAACATAAAATAAACCTTTGCGTTTGCAATTTTTCAAGTGATAAGTTATTTTCTAAGCAGAAAGGAGTTACATACGCAATCGCTAGCGCTTTCTGTAATTCATTTTCCAATTTTCTTTGATTGATTTTTTTCATATATTTCACCCTCCAAATATACTAAAGTTTCCTAGACTATCCAAAATAACACTTTGCGCCTGATGAAATTGCTTCAAAATATACACGTCACCTTCCGATGCGAACTTTACGTTCATTCCTACTCCGGGGTGGGTATGTCCGCTCCATCTAAACCCTGCGTTATGTAAATTTTGAGCAACGCGATCATTTATATTTACAATTGTTGCATTTCCACGAACCACCATTCGTTGACTTCCCCTTGTAAACATAGCAAACTCATCACCCGTTTTCGCCGTTAGCGCTGCTAAATCTTTTAAATTCACCTCCCCTTTACTTATTGTAATTGATGAATCATAATTGGGTAATTGCTGTAACAAATTTTTCTGCCGTGTATTTAAATCAATGTCAAAATGTGTTATAGCATTCGGATTACCTCTGCTTGAATTTCTCGATGATATAGTTAACTCTTCAGCAGCTGGAACACTTTTATTATTTATGCTTCCAGCCAGTGCCTGAACCGCCTTACCAGCTCCATAAAAAGCCGCGCTCGCCAGTCCACCTGTAATCGCTCCAGACAGCACTTCCTTCCCAAAGTCCGCAAAGCTGAATCCGCTCTTCTTCTGTGCCGTCTGGTTCAATCTATACTGGTAGCCATAAGCCATCCGTTCCCCTATCCAGTCAACGTCCCGGCTTCCCGTTCCACATCCTCTCCTAGGGTCACGTCCAAACGCGCTTCCGGCTCCCATCAGCATCATCCCGGCAAGCCCGTTCAGGGTGCTTCCTCCAAGCCTTCCCGGTCTGGGTGTAAATGCATCCGACAGATAATTGAGCCCCGATGAAACTCCTCCTGCTGCCGCACCTCTCCCCAGTGCTTCTCCAAGGCTCTTGATCTTTCCGTTCCCGTAGATTCTTCCAGTCACGGCATTGATCAGACCGTCCTTAAGGCTTTCCTTCACGCTTGCCTGTCCGGTTCCTATCAGCTGCTCCGCCGCACTTCCCAGCGTACCTGCACCGAAGTCCGCCGCCAGTGCCACACCGGCTCCGACTCCCGAACCTATCAGCGCTCCCCGCACGCCTCCTACGATTGCTCCGTTTGCCGCTGCACCAAACGCTTTCCTGAAGCTGAAATCCTCTCCGCTCCAAATCTGGGATAATGCCGAACCTCCAAAGCCGAAGACACCCCCGACAAGCGCTCCAATTCCGCCTCCAATCACGATACTCGGTATCTCGCCTGTAGGGTCAGTATAATTTACCGGATCACTATCACAGTAGCTGTAGCCATTCAGCCCCCTCTTTACAGGATCCTCCGCCAGCATCCGTCCCAGACCGCCGTCATAGAATCTCGCCTTGGCAAAATGCTTCCCAATCACTGAGTCAAAGCCATAACTGGTAAACCGCAGATTCTCCTCAAGTCCTGTCACATCCAGGCTGCTGTCCGCAGGCTGTTTCAAATCTCCCCATATGCTCTGTTCCGCATACCTCAAGACCTGTCCCTGCCCGTTCGATGCAAACAATGGACTACCATAGAAATCTGACTGAAAATACAATCTTTCCACAGGCGTCACGGTTACTGTCTCCGCCCCGGGCAGTTCTACTCCTGCAGCCTTCGGCATCTGCGCTTCTAAAAGAGATACTCCTGCTCCGGCTGCTTCCATCTCCATCGTCGCAATCCCCGCAAGGCGTTCATATCCCCTGCCAAAAACTGTACGGAGGCTGTATTTCCCCTTCTCATAAGCCATCAGCTCATTGTCTGTCCTGCTTAAGAAATCCGGCAGATAGCTGACCTCCCTCATATGAAAACCATCCTCCCCGGCAATGGTCTGGATATTCCTGATGCGCATGTACAGGGCGTTGTAGGCATATTCTGTCTGTGTTCCGTTTTCAAGGTTCTTCCCCAGCGTCATATGATTGGTTGCATCATAGGTATACTGACGGGTCTGGACATCCCCGCGGTGCTCCTTGATCAGGTTGCCCCGTCTGTCGTAGCCATAACTATACTGTACACCATCTTCCGTCCTGTTTACAAGCTGATTTAACGCATTGTAATAATAAGTTGCTTTGTCGGCGCCATTCAGCTGTTTTAATATCCGGTTGCCGAGCATGTCATAGCCGTAGCTTTCCGTTACATCCCCCTCCTTGCAGGACAGCAGACGCCCTACACTGTCGTAGGCGTATTCCACGCTTCTTGCCAAAGCTGGGGAACTGCCTTCCCTTAGGGATGCCGTGATGCGTCCCATGTTGTCATAGGAAAGGGTCTCCTGCATGACAGTTCCGTCTTCCATCTGGTACTTCGCGCTCACAGGCAGTCCGCAGGCATTGTAGCCGTATGCGGCAGTGCTGCCTGGCTGGGTCAGGGAAAGAAGCTGTCCTGCCGGGTCATATGCATACCGGGCGGTCTCTTCTTCTCCCTCTGTCACCGTGGTGAGGCGGCGGTTCCTGTCATAGCCATAATTTACCGTGCTGCCATCAGGATAGGTGATGCTGATAAGGCTTCCTGTGGCATCATAACCGTAAGAAGCGCTCCTGCCCTCCGGATCTGTCACCTTTACCGGTCTTCCCAGCTGGTCATGCTCCACCGTGGCGGCGCCGTTCCAGTCGGTAAATTCCACCAGCTCGCCCCGCTTGTTATAGCGGAAAAGAGCTTCCTTCCCATCGCTGTAGCCCATATATACAGGTCTGTTATTTAAGTCATAGCGGACGGTGGTCACTCCCGCTTCCTCATCCGTAATGGTAATGATGTTGCCGTTGCCGTCATAGGCGTATGCCTTTTCGTCCAGAAGCGGGTTGATCTCCCTGATTCTCCTGCCCTTTAAGTCATACTGGTAAACGGTCACTGCCTTCTGCTCCCCTGAATCGGACAGATACTCCTTGATCTGGTTATTCATGGCATCATACTCGAAGTTTGTAACATTGCCGAGGGCATCCGTGATCTGCGTCAGGTTGCCGCAGGCATCATAAGCATAGCTGGTAACGCCGCCCTCCGGGTTTATAACGGATGCAATCCGCCCTGTAGGCGTATAGGCAAAAGTAAGCTTATCTCCCATGGCGTTGGTGACGGAAACTGCCCGTCCCAGGGTATCGTATTCATAAGCGGTCACATTGCCTGCAGGATCTGTTTCTGTCAGCACCTGTCCGGCGCCATCGTAAGTGTAAACTGTCTCGCCGCCCTCCGGATCTTTGATACTAAGCAGGTTCCCGGCAGGAGAATAGCCGTATTCTGTCACATTTCCGTTCGCATCGGTCTGGCTTAAGATTCTGCCTAAAGCATCGTAGGTAAAACGCATGCTGTTCCCCAAGGCGTCAGACATTTGAATCATCCTGCCTGCAGCATCGTACTGATAGCTTGTTTCCGCCCCTTCCGGGTCTGTCACCTTGGCTATCTTTCCTGTACTGGTGTAGCTGTAGGTCAGTCTGTCGTCCTCCTCATCGATCACATGAATTAATTGATTAAGCGCATTGTAGGTATAGACCCATCTGCTGCCGTTTGCATCGGTATAAGAGATTCGGTTCCCGGCTGCGTCATAAGTGTATGTGCACTGGTTTCCTTCCTCATCTGTGGCAGAAATCAGGCGGTTCAGACTGTCGTAGGTATAGACCGCCTCTCCTCCTAACGGGTTCACCCGTCTGGTCAGATTGCCGTTGCCGTCATAGGAGAATGATGTCGTTCCGCCGTTGGCATCTGTGACGGAAAGGAGCTGTCCCTTGTCGTCATAAATATAATTTGTCTCCTGTGCCAGTGGATCTGTGATCTTAATCAGCTTGCCATTGGCATTGTAAGCATATTCTGTTACGTTGCCCTCCGCATCAGTGACTTTGGTGCAGTTGCCGTTCTTGTCGTAGGCGTAAGTGGTCTTTCCGCCGCCCGGCGCTGTTTTCCCGGCTAAGCGTCCCATTTCATCATAGCAATAGGTTGTCTGATTTCCCTCTTCGTCTGTAGATACTGTGAGGTGATCGTCCCCGTCATACTGTGCCGTCTTCGCATGATTTTCTGCATCCAGCACAGAAATGATTCTGCCCAGCTTATCATACGTAAAGGAGGTTGTTCCAGCCTCATTCTGAATTGTAAGCAGTCTGTTTTCTTTATCGTACGTATAGGTTGTGACTGCGCCCTCTTCATCCGTTCTGGTCAGAAGATTGCCCATCTGGTCGTAAGTGTAGCTTACGCTCTGCTTCATCGCATCCGTCACACTTATGATACGCCCTGCCGGGTCATATTCGTACGCCGTCTGGTGCTCCATGGGATCCGTAACGGTCTTCACCTGTCCCATGGTGTCATAGGTGTATCGCACGGAGCCATCCTGTGCATCCCTTATTTCCGTCAGCTGGTTTGCCGCATCAAAGAAATAGCGGGTGGTATTTCCATTCTGGTCCGTCTGTGATACCCTGTTTCCCATAGCGTCATAATCATAGTGGACGCTGTATCCCAAGGGGTCAGTCACAGTGATCAGATTTCCTTTCTGATCGTAGGCAAACCGGTATTCTTTTCCCATAAAGTCGGTGGCAAGTAAAATCTGTCCCATCTCATTATATTCGAGACGCTGTTCATTCCCCATCTTATCTGTCACGCCGGTGCGGCATCCATTGCCGTCGTATGTAAACAAAAGGGTTCCTTCCTCATCCACAATACCGGTCAGATCGCCTGCTGCAGAATATTGATAAGAAGTGGTTCTGCCTGCCGGGGTTGTGTAGGAGGTCATCCTTCCAAGGTGGTCATGGGTATACCCATAGCTGTTGCCCTCCGGATCCTGCGCCCGTTGTAAATGGTTCTCATCATCATAAACGTAGCTCCACACATTGCCTTCTTTATCCGTATAAGATATCAAGTTGTCGTTTTCATCATAAACATAGGAGCATACATTTCCCCGTTCATCCTGGGCAGAAGTCAGATTGTTTCTCTCATCATAGCCATAGATGCTCTCTGTTCCGTCACGGTTTACCACCTTTACGGGATAATTGCTGCTGTTGTAGGAAAGCTCTTCCCTTGTCCCGTCAGGATAAATCACGCAGTTCATCCGCCCGCATTCGTCATAAAGCATCTGCGTTGTACGGTTCAGGGCATCCACCTGTACGGTCAGCTGTCCCTTTTCATTGTAATTTTTCTCGATGCCGCTTTCCCCGTATTCTACCCTGGTAACCTGCAGATTCGCATTGTAATGATATTTCGTCTCATTTCCCAATTCATCCGTAAAGACGGTTACTCCCTCTTCCGTGTTGTAAGAAGCAGTGCTCTCTCCCCTTCCGGCAACGCTCTGGGAAATGACTCTGCCGTATGGGTCATACTGATTCGTCAAATAAAGCTCCCCGGAGAAATCCTTAACCTCCAGCAGTCTGTCCCTGTCATCATAGGCAAACTGCATCCTGTTTCCAGCCGGATCAGACAGCGCTGCCAGATGATTTGCCTCATAAGTGAAGGCAGCTTTGTTGCCCAGTGCATCTGACACACCTGCGATATGTCCATTCTGATAAGTAAGCATAAACATCCTGCCGTGTCTGCCCTCTATGCAGACATTCTGTCCTTCTTCATCCGCAGTGAACAAAAAGGCTGCCGATCCACCGTCCATAATGCTGCAAAGGCGCAGGTTCGCATCAAACACATATGCCACGCCGTCAGCCGCCGTGATGACATAGGAACCGTCCTCTTTCTTTGCAAAGGTATAATTCTCCTGCATTTCTTCCGCCTGCTGGCAGCCGCCATTTGCCTCGTCTATCCTGAACGGAATCACCACGTCATAAGGGGTGCTGAAATAATAATATTCCTCATCCTTGTACAAAAGATAATTGAAGGAGTGGGTCCATCCTTTTCCAAGCATTTTGACCGCTTCATCCCGCTGGGAATCATACATGATGGTAAAGTGCAGGTTATCCCTTCCGTAATCCCTAAGAAGCGTGTAGCTCCACAGAAAAGCGCCTGTCACAGCGTTTACAGGATCCATTCCTGTATGCGGAATCCTTCCGTCGGGATAGGTTTTGGGCAGGACTGTTCCCGTAAGCCCGCTCCATTTGCTGATCTGGGTCCTGATGCTTTGGAGAGGACTGTAGGCGCTGGGACCGGCTGCGTTATTAACTCTGACGCAGTAGGTATGTTCTGTATTCGGTTTTAAGCCGTAAAATACCTTGGACATACGGCGGACGCTCCGCGCAGATTCCCCTGCAGCAGCACGCATCTGCATGCTCTGGGATGCATTTGCCGGTACCGATATATCTTCACCGTCAAACTGTACATCATAGCTGAGCGGACCATAGCTGAATGCCCCATACGTTACATCCCAACTCACCGTCACCGTATTTAATGTGGATGTGGCGCTGACGCCTGTGGGCGCTTCTAAAAATGTGATGACCATTTTCCTTGGGCTATACTCACTGAAGCTCTCGGTATTTCTTGACCTTACACTATAAAAATAATGATTTCCGGGTTGGAGTCCTGTAATGGTTCTTGATGTTCCGCTTTCACTGAGAACTACGCTTCCCACGCAGACCTCATAGCCGGCAGCTCCGCTGACCGGATCCCAGCTTATGGTAATGGAGTTTGTCGTGGATGTTGCACGGACATTAGTAGGAACCGCCGGCGGACTGATCATCGTCCTTACATTCAATGCTGTGCTATACGCGCTTACCCCTAGCGAATTTTTTGCACGTACCTGACAACTGTAGTATGTATTTACCGACAATCCTGTTATCGTTGTAGACGTTCCTGTCACACTATAAACCGTGCTGCCGACCCGTACCTCATAGCTGGCTGCCCCTGTCATTTTGTCCCACATAAGTGTAATAGTGTTGTGTGTAGCAGAAGCCCTTACATTGGTCGGTACGGCAGGCGGTCCTTCCTTGGTCTTGATTGTCTGACTGTCAGAATAGCGGCCAGCTGCCGTTACATTTACTGCACGCACCTGATAGGTATAACTGGTATTGGCTGTCAAATTGGGAATTGTCACGCTAGTTCCGGTTGCATTGTAGGTCTTCTTATTAAACAGAACTTCATAGCTATCCGCTTCTGGAACAGCGCTCCAGCTGATTGTAACAGAATTACTGGTAGCGCTTGCTGTCACATTTGTGGGCATGCCCGGTACATTGGGAAACGTCATGATTGTCTGCTGTTCAGAATATGGACCAGATCCCCCGCTGCAGTTTGCCTTCACCGCGTAAGTGTGCCTTGTATTCGGCGTTAAACCTGAAATAACGCAAGACGTTCCGTAAATGATTCTCTCATTTCCATCAAACAGCACGCTGTAATTTGTTGCACCGCTTACCTCATCCCACTTCACGATAATGGTAGTCCTATCCGCCGTGGCTCTTACGTTTGCAGGCACATCAAGCGTTGCGGAAAGAGTTTTAACCGTCCGTTCCGTACTGTAAAGACTGGCTGCTGTTCCGTATCTTGCACATACAGAATACGTATAGCTGGTATTGGGGTTCAATCCGGTAATTGTAATCGTCGTCCCCTGTACGCTCCGCACAGAACCGTTAAATTTTACATCATAACTGGTGGCTCCTTTTGCCGCATCCCAACTGATGGTAACAGAATCCCGCAAAGGAACTGCCGCTATATTTACCGGTGTCTTCGCCAGTGTCCTTACCGTCTGCACAGCAGTATAGGCGCTGGTTCCCCCTGCATTTTTTGCGCGCACCTTACAGGCATATTCAGTATAGGGCGTAAGATCAACAACGGCAAGTGTAGTTCCCTTCACTTCATACAGTCTGTTTCCAACCTGCACTTCATAACTGGTCGCCCCAGTTACAGCAGTCCAGCTTAATGTCATCCACTCGGCTTCAACGCTTATTTTTAAATTTGTCGGAACCCCCGGCGCATTGGGCAGTGTAGATGCCATCCCTGCAGTGCTGTAGGAACTGGAACCGTCTCCATTGTTTGCGCGGACCTGATAGGAATAATCGGTACCCGGATTCAGTCCGGTGACTGTCTTGGATGTTCCCGTTACCCTGTAGGTCGTCCCGTTAAACAAAAGGTCATAGGAAGTAGCGCCGGGCACTGCCTCCCATCCCACCGTCACAGAATTTTTTGTACTTGACTGCGTGATCGGATTGGGCACTTTAGGTGCTGTCTTGACCGTCCTTGCACTGCCGTAAGCGCCGGAACCGTTGGCATTGTTGGCGCGGACCTGATAGGTATGGCTGGTATTAGGGGAAAGACCGCTTACCTTTAAGGAATTGGTAGTCACACGGTAGGTCTTGCCGTCAAATATCACATCATAGCTTGTGGCGCCGCTTACTGCCGGCCAGCTCACCGTGACGGAGCTTTCATTTGTGCTTGCGCTGACACTTGCAGGCGCTTTCGGCGCTGTCCTTACCGTCTGCGATGGTCCGTAGGCGCTGGCTCCGTCCGCATTTTTGGAGCGGACCTGATAAGAATAGGCGGTGTTAGCCGCAAGACCGGTAAAGGTTCTAGAGGTCCTTGTCTCAGCGTATGTGGTGCCGTTAAATAACACGTCATACCCGGTGGCTCCGCTCACTGCGGACCAACTCACCGTAACAGAATTGTCCGTGGAAGTGTGTGTGACATTTGCAGGAACCGACGGCGTCTGGGGCAGTGTCGTGATAGATCTTGTACTGCTATAGTCTCCTGTCTTATTTACATTCTTTGCCCTCACCGCATAAGTATGGCTCGTCTTCGGCTTAAGCCCGGTAATCGTCTTGCTGATTCTATCAAGGGAGCTGGTTATGCTATGGACAACATTGTCAAATAAAATATCATAACTGCTCGCCCGGGCAACCTTGTCAAAGCTGACCGCAACGGACGTGGCACTTGCCGCAGCGCTTATATTTGCCGGAACCCCCAGCGGGAGATGGTCATAAAAATCGGACAGAATCAATACCTCCGCTCCGTCTGATGTGATACTTGCTCCTGATGACGTGTATGCCACCACCACGACCTTGTACTTTTCGTTTGCCGTAAGATCAGGCTGGCTGGTGTAAGTCGTAGCCGTTAGGTTAGTCTCATTATAGATGGTGTGGTCCTGTCCCGGAATACGCATATATGCATGATAACGGGCAGCATTAGAAATGCGGGACCAGTTGGCGGTTATTGAGCCATTGCTGTTTAGAATTAGTTTAAGGTTCAATTGTTCCATGTTTTTTCTCCTTTTCTTTTTTTAGCCGGCTATCTTATAAAAAGGAGGAAAAGGGGGAAATGTAAACATGGGGTGGGGAATTTTTTGGTGAACCGTCCGTCTTGGAGTGGGGGAAGAGATTGGCAATTCCATAATATATAAAAATATCCCCAGCGGATGGAACTAGCTAGGGATATCTTTCTTTTTAAGTTACTTGTTTTCATTTGCAAGCATGAATTTTAGATCTTGTATCAGGTTTTGATCTTTTCCTCCGGTCAGTTCTACTGCCTGCCGCATTCTTTTGAGCCCTTCCTTTTTCTGTCCCATTCGGTAAAGTGCCAGTGCATAGCCGCCAAGGGCATAGGAATCTTTCTCATCTGTCTTGAGTACTTTCTCATTTGCTTCAAGGCAGAGCGCATAGTTGCCGCACATAAATTCGCAGTAGCCCTTTTCTTTAAGTGCGTCTGCGTTTTCGGGATCGAGATGGAGCACTTGCTCAAATGCATATGCGGCTTCTTGGTATTCTCCTTGCCGCATGAGGGTGTCTGCAAGTTTGAATAGCGATTCTTTGTCTTTATACAGCGTATACTTTTCTTCCATCTGTTTCAGGGAAAGGTGATAGGCGCAGTATTGGTTTTCGGAGTAAATGTCTCCGTTCATGGTCAATCTGGTGTTGGGGCATCCGCCCAGGCATTTGCTGCCGTAAGTGCAGTTTCTGCAGGCGCCGGATAGTTTGTCTTTGGTCATTTCTCTGCGCCAGAGGAAATTATCTTCATCCTCCCAAATTTCCCGCAGTGTGCGCTGTCTGATATTGCCTTCTATGAATTCCTTGGAGCGGATGGAAGTGCAGCCTAAAATGTCTCCGTTTTGCAAGATGCCAAAGCCGCGGGTACCTGCGTTGCATCCATCCCAGGGGGCAATCAGATTTGTCTGGTAGGCAATCTTTTTGATTTCTATTTCCTTTTTGGTGTAATAACCGATGCAGTCGGCGAGATAAATTGCAATTCTTCCTTCCTTTGCCGTGTCATAGGCGAAGTCGATGCTATCCCTGATCTGTTCCGGTTCCAGTACCCAGTCGGGGCGTTCTTTAAGGTTTCCCATGGGAAGTCCCAACTGCACCTGCCAGCTCTTGACCCCCATGCCAATCAGCTCTTCTTTTAACTCATGCAGGATATCGATATTCTGCTTGGTAATCGTCGTCACTGCACCGGTGTAGATGCCAAGTTCCTTCATGGTCTGAAAGGCGTTTCTGGCATGTTCAAAGGCGCCTTCTTTTCTGATTCTGTCATGGATTTCCGGCGTGCCGTCGATGCTGATGGCAACGGTTGAAATTCCCCTTTCCTTTAACTCCTGTGCCGTTTCTTTGTTAAGCAGCCAGCCGTTTGTGATGATGTTCACGGCTACGCCGGATGAGGAAAGACGTTCCACCAGCATCGGCACATCTCTTCTCGTAAGCGGTTCCCCTCCTGAAAGTGTGATCCATTTCAGACCTAATTCTGCTATCTGGTCGCAGAGATTCAACGCTTCTTCCGTAGTAAGCTCATCCGCAAGGGGTTCTGCACAGGAAGAGCCGCAATGACCGCACCGCATGTTACATCCCATGGTGACTTCCCAGACACAGGTAATCGGTTGGTATTTCATATTGGCTCCTCCTTAACGGCGCGGATAACGGGGTCTGGTAATAAACGGCTCACATTCATTGGACACGGATTGCGCGCCGCAGGGATATCCATACTTCATAACTGCATCCTGCGCTCCGCAAAAGTATCCGTACTTCATTCCCGCATCCTGCGCCCCGCAAAAGTATCCATACTTCATGCCTGCATCCTGTGCCCCGCAAGGATATCCATATGCTACCAGCGGATACCACTTGGCATCCGGAAAATCATAATCTGCCGCAGGCTGTCCGCCAAATCTTTCATCCATATTTCTTCCGCTGAACACACCATAAGGCTTCTGCACCTGCGCCCTCTCCCACGGCGGCAGAACACCGTATGGAATTGCGCTGTTTGTCTGGTTAAGCTCAAATCCATATATTTGATTTGCATTTTCGCTGTAAGCAACGAAATCCTCCGTGTTGCAGGGAATGATACTCAATTCCACTTTATATTCCCTTTCAATCCGTTTCGGCTCAAAGGTGCACGCCATAACAAAGGTAAGCTCCCCCTCCGCCTCTTCTGCCGATGACACGCCAAAATAAAACTTCTGCAGGGTAGGCGATACTGCCGGTCCTGCAGCGATCCTGTCTTCTCCTAACAAGATAATTCCCTCCGGCAGTCCTGCCAGGCACCAGCCATACCCTGAAGAGCCCAGCATTGACTGCAGTTCAATTGAAAATGTCTTTCCCTCTAATACTACCATTTTCTGTCCCATTTCGTTTCCTCCTTCCATACATTTGGGGTTTTCATATTACACTTTTATTATAGCAAAGCAATTCCTTCAAAAAAGGATGTGGCATCAAGAGGCGCTCTTTTGGCAACGAAATTCTATGCAGATTTTATTCCATTTCAATACCCTTGTATAAAATTTTTCAGAGTTTCCAAATTCTACATCTATCTATACCAATTATGTCAAACTGTGTTTTTTGTTTTGTATATTCTGACAAAAATGGACCGGCACTTACAAAAATTTCCATTTTTTGCACGTCATAAAGTATAATTTAAAAGTAAGGGGGATTTTAAAATGAGAATTGCAATTATTGATGACTCAGCGGACGACGGAATAATTATTGCAAATTATCTTTATCAATATTTTCACGAAGCCTTCTGCCCCGAATCCGCTGTAATCGAGAAATTTGAAAGCGGCGAGCAGTTTATTGCGCATTTTGCAGAAGGTCTGTATGAACTGATTCTAATCGATTATTTCATGCATACAATGAACGGGCTGGACACAGCAAGAGCGATCCGCCAACTCGATTCTTTTGTCTCTATCATATTCATCACGGCAAGCAGGGACTATGCAATTGACTGCTACAAAGTCCGTGCCTCCGACTATATTGTCAAACCTGTGACCTATGCCCAAATAACGCAGACCCTGTCGCTGATCAATATGAATATGCTGCTGGAAAAGCAATGCATCCAGGTCTCCTGCGGCAGGGAGCAGCTTAAAATCTTCTTAAAAGATATCATTTACTGCGACGCCTCCGGTCATTACGTCCAGATTCACGCCCGTGGATGCGCACTTTTGCGTTCCCGTATTTCCTTTGAAAAATTTATTAAATTCCTCCTGCCATACCCTCAATTTCTTTTGTGTTACCGGGGCTGCCTTGTCAATATGGATCATATGATCCGAATAGAGCATCTGGATTTCGTGACCATTGAAGGGGAGCACATTCCCATACGTCAGAAAGATTATGGGCGGCTGTCTCAGATTTATAACAACTATATTTTTGCAAAAGTCAGGAGCAATCAATCATGGAACCCATCAGAATTTTAAAAATTTTCTTATATGTATTGCTGGATCTGACTCCCTGCCTGATTCTGGCGCTGTCTCCCTTCCAGCGCCATTTCCGCTTTTCGTGCCTAAAAACCTATTTGACTATTCCTCTGCTGTTTTTGACGGTTTTCATTTGCAGGCTGTTTGCGGTCCAGGGGCTGCCTGCTGCCAAAGTCCTCACCGTTTTATGGATTGGCGTATACCTTGTTCTGTATGCTGCCTGCCTGAAACTTCCTGTCCCCATATTGCTCTTTGTCCTGCTGACCATTTTAAATTACGGCAGCTTTAAGGCAATCGTCGTCAACGGCCTAAGTTATCTTTTACCCTTCTCTTCCATTGAACGTTATTCTTTTTTGTCCAGCATCCTATTGCTGGTTGTTTATTTGTTCACATTTCCCTTCATGTATCAGATGATGATTAAAAAAATCAGCCCTCTGACCGACGAGGCAGACAATAACAGATACTGGCGTTTTCTCTGGCTGGTTCCTGCCACCTTTTGCTTTTCTTATTATTACAATCTCTATGCCAACGGCGGGACTATGGCTTTTTCTTCCAAAGGCAGCAATGTATTCTTTGCCTTTTTGTACAATCTTGGCGCTCTTTTCGTCACCTTCCTGATTCTCCAGCTCCTCAAGGAATGTAATGACAAGCTGCTTCTGGAAAAGGAAAACCACCACCTCGCCCTGCAGTCCATTCGATATGAAAACCTGAATTGCCGTATAGAAGAAGCCCGGATTGCAAGGCATGATCTGCGGCAGCATTTATCTGTCATGCAGTCCTTTTTGCAAAGCAGGGATTATCAAAAACTTTCCGACTATATCCACGAATATAGTTCCACCCTCCCTTCAGATTCGCCTATTGTCTATTGCGATGATTATGCATTAAATGCTTTGATCGTCTATTACGAAAATATGGCAAAAGACCATCATATCCGCTTTGCGGCTGACATTGATTATCCGCCGGAAAACGGAATCCTATCTTCCGACGCCGTTATCCTGTTTGGAAACCTTCTGGAAAATGCTTTGGAATCCTGTATGCGGGCGGCTGTGCCGGATCCCTTTATTTCCCTTCACATAAAGCCCATACATCGCATGATTATAGTTGCCTTAGATAACACCTGTACCCTGTGCCCTGTTCACTGCAAAGGCGGTTTTACATCAGCAAAAGAATCCCGCATGGGAATTGGCACAGTTTCTATCTGCAAAATTGCAGAAAAATACCACGGCTCCGCACAATTTGAGCTTAAAGACAACGTTTTTTACAGCTCTGTGATGTTAAACCCATAAACAAAGGAGGATATCAAATGAAAACAACATTACGAAAAGGAGACATGATTTTATTTTTTGCAGGAGACACTTGGCTGAGCAAATCGATTTCCTACCTCACCAACGCAGAAGTGACCCATGCCTCCATGGTCTATTCGGAGGATTCTATTATAGAAATCCTCGCTGACGGTCCCCAAGTCAATAAGATCTCCCTTCAGGACAATGAACAGCAGGGACATAAAGCTTATCTTATGCGCCATACGCCTGAACTTGACTTTGCGCCCCTCAAACAATCTGCAGATACATACCTACAGTCAGATACCTTTTATGACTTTCCCGGTCTGTATCTTCTGGGAGGACTTCTGATCTATCATAAGATCATCCCATCTCCCCAGGTTCTCAAATGCACAGAGCTGATTTTAGAAGCGGGCATCCTTATGCTTGACCGCTTTATTCACCAAAAACTTCTCCATCACACCGGCAAGCCCATGATCTGCTCACAATTTATCTACCAGCTCTTTTACGACTGCGGAGGAGATTACCGGATCCCCATCATAAACGGATGCTTTTCCGAGGCAGGAACCGCCGATGCCTGCAGCCAGGGCGAACTATGCCTTGCCGACCTGTTAAAAGAAAATTCCTTGATAGAAAAGAAAAAAGCCACACCTTCCTTTTCTATCAAGGAAAAAGATTTGGATATTCCCACCTTAACAGAAGACCTGTCAAAAAAGCTTTATTTTGCTCTGTCTCAATCCGAACAGACATTATTTGACATGGATTCTCTGTCCTCTAATTCCCAGGAAACCGGCAAGGTTCTTTCCCTCGCACTACAGTTCCTCGATAAGGTAGGGCAATTGCAGACAAAGCTGGACTTGGATCTGCCCTTAGATGCCATGTTCGTCACCGTCGCCGACCTTGCCTATCATGCTCCCAGCCTAAAAAAAATCGACACCATTTACGTGAAACGACTGTAACTAATTTTTCCTTCTTTACATCCTCGCGCTGTCCACGTGGTCCTTAAACCACTGATAAGCCAGTTCCACACCCTCTTCAAGTTCTACCCTATGCTTCCATCCAAGCTCGTGAAGCTTATCCACATTGGTGAGCTTTCTCGGCGTTCCGTCCGGCATATCCTTATTCCATCTGATTTCCCCCTTATAGCCCACTGCCTTTTTCACGGTCTCGGCAAGTTCCCTGATGGTAACCTCTTTACCGGTTCCGATATTCACATGCTGTTCACCGCTGTAATTCTCAAGCAGAAATACACAGGCATCCGCCATATCATCCACATAAAGGAACTCTCTAAGGGGCGTGCCTGTTCCCCAGAGCTCCACCTGGGGCGCGTTACTTACCTTCGCCTCATGAAATTTACGAATCATTGCCGGCATTACATGAGACCCTTCAAGATCGTAGTTGTCATGAGGTCCATATAAATTTGTGGGCATACAGCTGATGAAGTCATCCCCATACTGCCTCTTATAGAATTTACACATCTCAAGTCCCGCTATCTTGGCAATCGCATAAGCCTCATTGGTCTCCTCCAGAGGTCCCGTCAAAAGCGCATCCTCGGGAATCGGCTGAGGCGCCATCTTGGGATAAATGCAGGTGCTCCCCAAAAAAAGCAATTTCTTTACCTGATACTTGTGACAGCAGTCAATCACATTGCATTGAATCTGCATATTCTGATAAGCAAAATCAGCAGGGGCTGTGTTGTTAGCGTTGATGCCGCCCACCTTAGCTGCCGCTAAAACCACCACATCGGGCTTTTCGGATTCAAAGAACTCCCGTACCATCACCTGATCGGTCAAATCCAATTCCTTGTGCGTTCGCCCTATAATATTGGTATATCCCTTTTCCTTCAAGTTCCTTACAATTGCACTTCCTACCAGTCCTCTGTGACCAGCCACATAAATTTTATCCTTCTTTTCCATCACACAAACTCCTTCTTCCATTTAATAATTGTTATGGTCCATTTAACTATGGATGATATCCCTAAATCCATCTTCTATGGTATCCCCTAAAAAGATGTCTTCCGCCTTTTGAGGCGCTGAAGGGAAATCTCTATATCCCACACGGTCTCCGGAAACAGGATAATAGAAAGTGACTCCATGCAGCTCATAACTCATTGTCTCAAAGTTTTCGTAATCCTTCTGATAGATTAAATATCTGCCGGAAGCCCCTTTATAAACTTCTATGCCAAAAGCGGACAATTTATAAACCCCAAATACTGCCAGCAAAATAAAATATATCTTAAACCTGTCCAGATGGGGACTGATCTTCAAATACAGGTAACCCCACACAAGAACCGGCAACAGCCACAAAAACACACATCCATACCGAATCAGCGGCGCACTGAAAAGCCAGAACAAAAAGCATACCGCAAGCGTCCCTGCTACATGGAGAAAATCTATCATATCCTTTTTCTTTTTCCAAATGGCATATACGGTTAAAAGCAGAAGCAGAATGACTCCGCCAAGCGCCATCGCCAGGAAAGCTTTATTGGTTGCATCAAGATTCCTGATCCATTCAGGCAGCCAATCCATAATAGGCTCCCCGTACCTTTCCACATCAGAAAATCCCCTTCCATATACCTGAATCTCTCTGGCATCATATTCCGCCATTCCCTTAGGAATCTTAAATGCAAAAGAAAAGAAATCCAGCGCTGTAAAAGGATAAATCAGCCATCCCGACAAGATCACATTCCTGACTAAAAAGGGAAGCACAGTCAGAACACCCAAACTCAAAAAGCGGAAAATATCTTTCCCTCTCTTTTCCCTTATCATCATAAACGCCGGCTTCAGCACCAGAAACAGAATCAGCGCACCGGAAAGCTTCACCGTAAGCACCACCACGCCAAGCACGCACAAAAAGGCGTAAGGCAGATAAAGCCTTTCCTTCCATTCCATCAGGTCCAGCCACCTGATTATAATAAAGAATACCAATAATACCATAAAGTAATCCGAAGCCGGCGATACCATTTCATCAAATATAATCAAAAGATAATACACAGCGGCAAGCCTTGCAAAATCCGAAATCCGCGGGCTTTTGATCCGTTCCCTGGTGAACGCTTCCATGCAGACCAGCGCAAGCAGAAATGCTAAAAAGCCTGCAGCGCAGTGATAAGACTGCCCTCCCAAAAACGCCATGCTGTAAAGCGCCGACAGGCAAAACGCCGCGCTGTTATAGGCAAGACGGCTGTGCAGATTGCCAAGCCCCGGTACAACTCCATATTCTTCTATCCACCGAATGCTCTGGGCATGATACAGACCTGTATCATAATGAATAATGCCCGTGGAAGTCCCATAGGCGAAAATCAAAAACAGCGCCAGGATCAAGACCGCCTTTATAGGCGAAATCGTCAATCTGCATGTCTGCAGTTCTTCCAAAAACTGCCTTTTTAAAACCACAACGCACAAGATACAGATAAGGAGCAGTATCAAATTAGCCCAAAGCCCAACCTTCCAGAAAATACTGAAAAACTGGGCATAGACCGTGACTGCTCCTATACCTGCATATAGGTAACTGGTTTCTTTTCTGCACTGATATGCTTCTTTCCCTCTTAGGAGCCTGATACAGGCAAAGCCAATCACATAACAGGTAAACAGCATATACAGCCAAATGAGTATGACCGAAAACATCCGACTTTCCTCTTCTACTTTTGTATCCCTATCTTACTTCCTGCTTTCCCTATATTCGCTGCAGCTCATTCCAGTGATTTCCTTCATATCATTGTCCATCATCATGGCTACCAGACCTTCAAAATCCACCTTGCGCTTCCAACCCAACGCTTTTTCCGCCTTGGACGCATTGCCCCACAAAAATTCTACTTCCGCCGGACGGTAAAACTCAGGATTAACATCTACAAGCAGCTTGCCGGTATCCGCATCAAAACCTTTTTCATCCACACCTGTGCCTTCCCACTTAATTGAAATACCCAGTTCCTTAAATGCGGCTTCCACAAATTCTCTCACCGTATGCGTCTCATTGGTAGCGAGCACGTAATCATCCGGGCTGTCCTGCTGAAGCATCATCCACATACCTTCCACGTAGTCGCCTGCAAAACCCCAGTCACGCTTTGCGTTCATATTGCCTAAAGACAGCTTCTCCTGCTTACCGGCAATAATATTTGCAATGGCAAGGGTAATCTTTCTTGTGACAAAATTCTCTCCTCTTCTCGGAGATTCATGGTTGAACAAAATACCGTTGCAGGCGAACATGTTATAGGATTCCCTATAATTGACTGTAATCCAGTAGGAATACAGCTTTGCCACGCCGTAAGGGCTCTTGGGATAAAAAGGCGTATCCTCACTCTGGGGCGCCGTCTCGGGAAGTCCTCCGAACAGTTCCGATGTGGATGCCTGATAGTATCTGCAGTTTCCTCCGTTTACGCGAATCGCCTCAAGGAGTTTTAACGTGCTTACTCCGGTAGCTTCTGCCGTATATTCCGGCACGTCAAAAGATACCCCCACATGGGATTGGGCTGCCAGATTATATACTTCCGTGGGACGAATCTCACCAATCAGCCTCATCAGATTACTAGAATCTGTGGTGTCTGCATAATGGAGGAAAAATTTTACATTGTTATAATTTGAGGCTAAAATGTGGTCAATTCTCGCCGTATTGCTGATACTGTGCCTTCTGACAAGACCGTGCACTTCATATCCTTTCTCTAGCAGCAATTCTGCCAGATAGGAACCATCCTGCCCTGTAATACCTGTAATTAACGCTACCTTCTGCATATTGATCTCCTTTACCTTTTGATATTTATATACTCATAATAATGACTGCTATCACAATTCCTAATATTGCCCCCATGAGGACCTGCAGCGGGGTATGTCCCACAAATTCTTTTAATTTCGCTTCCGCGCTGATCTGTTTCCCCATGTTCATGAACACTTCCAGCATTTCATTCAATACCTGCCCCTGCTTTCCAGTCTCCCTGCGGACACCCATGGCATCATACATAACGATAATGGCAAGCATGACCGTTACGGCAAATTCAAATCCGCCGCCCCCATACTGAATTCCGGTAGCAGTTGCCAGCGCACACACAGTTGCCGAATGAGAGCTTGGCATACCGCCGCTTCCCACCATTCTTTCTGCTACCAGTTTCTTGGTGAGTATGAAATGGATCAGGGTCTTCAACACCTGAGCCACCATCCATCCGATGGCTGCAGAAACAAAAATTCTATTTTGAAGCAGTTGTTCAACAAAGTTCATCTTATACCAGTTCCTTCATGTAAACAGACAAAGCGTCATGCCAGTCTGCAAACTTATAATCTGTAGTCAGTTTAAACATATAATTTTCAAGAATCGAGTACGCAGGTCTGGGTGCCTTTGCGCCAAACTCTTCCGTTGTAATTGCTTCTACCCTGGTTGCCTTTCCTGCATATTTAAAAATTTCTTCTGCAAATTGTGCCCAGGAACAGCTTCCTTCGCAAGTTGCATGGAACAGACCATAGTTCTCTGTAAAGAGAAGATCTGCAATCGCTGCCGCCAGCTCCTTTGCGCTGGTAGGACTTCCTACCTGATCACCTACTACCCTGACTTGGTCATTGCTTTCAGAAAGTCTGAGCATGGTCTTTACAAAATTTTTTCCATCTCCGTAGAGCCATGCTGTTCTCAAGATGAAATATCGGTCAGCAAAATCCTTTACCATATTCTCTCCGGCAAGCTTCGTTGCGCCGTATGCTCCCTGAGGATTCGGTTTGTCAAATTCTGTATATGGTTTATCTGCCTTACCGTCAAATATATAATCTGTAGAGATATGCACCATCTTTGCCCCTGTCTCAGAAGCGGCAATGCTTAAATTTCTTGGACCGATGGCATTGATGCGGTATGCCTTGTCCCATTCGTCCTCGCAAGCATCCACCCCCGTGTGGGCGGCACAGTTAATAATGGCATAGGGCTTTACTTCCCTCGCAAGTTCCATGACCTTATCAATATTGGTGATATCAAGTTCCGCCACATCCGTATTGATGAATTCAATATTATGATTTCCCATAAGTTCATGATTGATTGCACGTCCCAACTGTCCGTTACAACCTGTTACGATAATTTTGTCCATCACTTATATTTTCCTTTCACATTTTCTCAATGTCTGCTATTTATTTTACCCTTTAAATTCATTTTAGACAAGTAGTTCCCCGTCATTATTTATTGTGTTGACCATCCATTTTGTATATTCATCTGGATAAAAAAACTTTTCGTAATATTTTCTTAATATATTTGTATAGGTTTTTACACAATTTACTAGTGACTCTCGTTCTCTTATATGCTATAATAATAACCGTGTGATTTGATTACAATCACTCTTTATATGAATTGAAAGTGAGGAAACACAATGAAAAGATTACAAGTTCTTTTTCTTGTAGCCTTATCCTCATCTCTTTTATTGTTTGGTTGTGGAAAAGATTCTGAAGAAGCGTCAACCCCGATTGTTGAACCCATTATCGAGGCTCAACCTGGTGCACCCGAAGAGAATGAGACACAGGCTCAAGATCCGGAAGAAACGGAAACACCTCCCGCAGAGGGAATGGTAAGAAGCCGTCTTACTAACGAGTGGGTAGATGAAGATATTGCAAAGACCCGCCCTATTGCTGTAATGATTCCTAATTCAAAGACCGCCAGCCAATACGACATTTCAAAAGTATCAGTTCTTTATGAATGCAACGTAGAAGGCAGCATGACAAGACTTATGGGCGTATTTGAAGACTGGAGCGACGTAAAGAAGCTGGGTAACATCAGAAGCTGCCGTGACTACTACGTATACTGGGCTTTTGAATGGGATGCGATTTACATTCATTATGGCGGTCCTTTCTACATAGATGATATCATCGGAAGATCTGACACGCAGAATATCAACTGTATTGAATACGGCAATGCAACCTTCAGAGAATCTGCAAAGAATTCAACCGACAATGCATTTACCTCTACCGATAGAATCAAGGATGCTGCTTCTCATTACAATTATCCATTAGAATACAGAGACGGATATGCGGACGAGCATCATTATATGTTTGCTTCTGAAAAAGAACCCAATACCTTGGATCAGTATTCAGATGCAATCGCAGCTTCCAAAGTTGATATGTCCCCTGCTTACCCTGTCACAAACTGCTACTTTGTTTATAATGAAGCAACAGGCTTATACGACAGATTTCAGCATTTATCTGGTGACAGCGATGGTCCTCACGTTGACTTGGCAAATAATGAGCAGCTTTCTTTTAAGAACCTGCTGATTCAAAACACATACTATGAAGTTAGAGACCAAAAAGGCTACCTTGCCTTCCAGTGCCATGATACCACCCGCGACGGCTGGTTCTTCACCAACGGCAAAGGCATCCACGTAACATGGGAAAAGACTTCCGACTATGGTGCTACCAGATACTACGATGACGCTGGAAACGAAATCAAGCTGAACACCGGAAAAACTATGGTCTGCATCCTAGAAGACGGTGACACCTTCACAGTAGACGGAAAGACAATCGAAGCTGATTAATTTAAAAGCATCATATACAATAATTTTATATAATTTTAAAATCCTCCGGAAATTCCGGAGGATTTTTTACATGTTATTTTTCTCCCAGTCCCATTCTATTGACTGCTGAGAAAATGGCACGCACTGATGCCCGGGTAATATTGGAGCTGACACCCACACCATAAGTTACGTTACCGCTGTCCGCATCCAGTAAATGAATATAGGCCGCTGCCTGGGAATTAGATCCGCTCTGCAATGCATGCTCTTCATAATCTAAAATCTTGATCCTGGTATCAAGTTCCTGCTGCAATCCTCTCTGTACGGCATCGATGGGTCCGTTTCCGACCGCTTCAAACCGCTTTTCAATTCCTGCGTCTGTATAAGTCACAAATACCCGTGTATCAAACTCTGACTGCACCTCATCGCTCAAATCATCTACCCGAAGTTTGCGGAAATGAATGGGCTCTTTCTTTTCTAAGTATTCTCTGCGAAATGCCTGCATAATCTCATCCGGCGATACCTCTCCCTGTTTTTCGGAAATCGCCTGAATCACGTTTGCAAATTCCCTGTGCATTCCCTTCGGCAGCTTGAATCCAAAATAGGTATCCATGACAAAAGCTACGCCACCCTTCCCCGACTGGGAATTGATCCGGACAATGGGTTCATACTCTCTTCCAATATCTGACGGATCGATTGGAAGATACGGCACCTGCCAATACGCATTTCCTCTCTCCTTCATTGCCTTCACACCCTTATTGATGGCATCCTGATGAGAACCTGAAAAAGCTGTGAACACCAGCTTACCCGCATATGGATGTCTTGGATGAATGGGAATCTTACAGCATCTCTCATAAATTTCAATGCTCTCATTGACTTTTTCTATATGAAGATCTGGGTTGATTCCCTGTGAAAACATGTTGTAGGCAATGTTCAGCACATCCACATTTCCGGTTCTCTCTCCATTTCCAAACAAAGTTCCCTCTACCCGTTCTGCGCCCGCAAGTATTGCCAGTTCCGCCGATGCCACTCCGGTGCCTCTGTCATTATGAGGATGCACACTCAAAATGATACTCTCCCTATCCTTAAAATGTAAATTCATCCACTCTATCTGATCTGCATATACATTAGGCGTGTTCATTTCCACTGTAGAGGGAAGGTTGATTATAATAGGATTATCCTTTGTAGGTTCCCATGCCTGCTGTACTGCAGTACAGATTTCAAGAGCAAAATCCAGTTCTGTACCTGTGAAACTTTCGGGCGAATACTCTAAAATAATCTTTCCGGGAAATTTTGCCGCGCGTTCCTTTACCATCAATGTTCCCTTAACAGCAATGTCTATAATCTCTTGCCGGGTCATACCAAATACTACATCTCTTTGCAAGGTAGAGGTAGAATTATAGATATGCACGATAGCTTCCTTACATCCTTCTATGGATGCAAAAGTACGATCAATCAATTCCTCACGGCACTGGGTCAATACCTGTACCCGTACATCATCTGGTATCATCTTTCTCTCAACTAACTGGCGCAAAAAATCATACTCGATCTGACTTGCCGCCGGAAATCCAATCTCAATCTCCTTGAACCCAAGTTTAATCAAATATTGAAACATTTCTATTTTTTCACTGACCACCATTGGATCTATGAGCGCCTGATTGCCATCTCTTAAATCCACACTACACCAGATAGGCGCCTTTTCAATTTCTTTACTCGGCCATTTCCTTTCTGGGTAATTCACCACCGGGTTCTTTTTATACCGCTTATAATTCAGCATTTTCCTTCCTCCAATAAAAATCTGCATCTATTATTCCGCTAAATAATAGAAAGCCGATCCAAGTAGAAACGGACCGGCTTGATTTACATATACTCCTCTTGCATTTTCAGGTTTATTCACCTAAACCGTTTTCAATTGCTTTTACCAGAGTTTGAAGTGCCTCCACTTCATCCTCTCCCTCACAGACGAATTCAATTTCATCACCACACTTGACGCAGGCACCCAATACGCTTAATACGCTTTTTGCATTTGCAGTGTTATCTCTAAATGTAAAAGTAATCAACGATTTAAACTGCATTGCCTCCTTACATAAGATGCCGGCTGGTCTTAAGTGAAGACCTGTTGGGTTCTTAATGACCACCTTTTGGCTTACCATACCATTTCCCTCCAATTTCCTGCCTGATACTCCCGTCAGAATCCCTCTTTCATTACTATAACATTTTTTGGAATCTTTCTCAAGTACCAGTTACAGCTGCCTACAGCATGATATTCTGAATCAGTTCCGCCAGCTGCCTCGCATCCTCTTCTATCATCTTTTGATCTTTTCCTTCAATCATAACACGGACAAGCGGTTCCGTTCCTGAAGGGCGAATCAAGACTCTTCCCTCACCTGCAAATTTATCATTCAATTTCCCAATCGCCTCTGCAACCTCAGGATACTCCATATATCTTTCTTTTTTGTGATTCGGCACCTTTGCATTGACAAGCGCCTGAGGAAGCACCTCCATGACCGCTGCCAGTTCTGACAAAGGCTTACCCGTTTCAACCATGACCTTTAAGAGATGAAGCGCGCTTAGAAGCCCGTCTCCTGTAGTATTTTCTTTCAAGAAGATAATATGACCGGACTGTTCTCCTCCAAGGCTGGCATCAATCTCTTTCATTCTTTCAAGAACATACCTGTCACCGACTTTTGTCTGCTCCATTTTGATTCCGTTCTTTTCAGCCATAAGGAAAAATCCCAGATTACTCATAACAGTAGCCACAATCGTATCGTTGGTGAGTTCTCCGTTTTCTTTCATGTGATTACCCACGATAGCCATAATCTGGTCACCATCCACCACATTTCCCTGTTCATCAACGGCAAGCAGTCTATCGGCGTCTCCGTCGAAGGCAAGACCTACATTTGCCTTTTCGTAAACCACTCTTGCTTTCAATTCCTCCATGTGGGTAGAACCGCAGTTGGCATTGATATTGGTGCCATCCGGCATATTATGGATTGCCACGATATTTCCGCCAAGCTCTTTAAGCGCCTCAACAGAAGTATAGTAAGAGGCCCCCTCTGCGCAGTCCACTACGATTTTAAGCCCTGACAGATCAATGTTAACTGCCTGAATGGAATGATTGATATATTCTTCCCTCGCATCTGTTCGATATTTAATTTTTCCAACATTTGAACCAATTGGAAATTTAATACCGTTCATATCACTTTTAATAATTGCTTCAATCTCATCTTCCAGCGCATCCGGCAGTTTATATCCATTGCCATCAAAAAATTTAATACCATTAAACTCTACCGGATTGTGAGAAGCAGAAATAACAACACCTGCATCCACCTTATACTTTCTTGTAAGATATGCCACTGCAGGAGTGGGAATTACACCTACATAAACAGCGTTTGCCCCTACCGAACAAATTCCTGCCATCAGCGCATTGGCAAGCATATCCCCTGATATTCTTGTATCGCACCCTACCATAATCGTAGGCTTATGCATATTCTCTTTTGTAAGAACATATGCGCCTGCCTGCCCAAGCTGCATTGCAAGAAGCGGTGTCAATTCATCGTTTGCCACTCCTCTAACGCCATCTGTACCAAATAGTCTTCCCATATTAATCCCTGTTTCCTTTCTCTATTCTTCCTCTTTTTCTGAAATATGCAGCGAGACCTTTACCGGTTCAAGCAAAGCCACTCCACTAGGCAGCCCAAAATCAACATTCACCGTGTAGTAACCTTCCTCCGGCATCTCCATTCCTTCCTGCTGCATCCACTTTTGTATGTCAATCACACCGGATATACTGCCTGCCTGTAATCCAGCTACATCTCTAGAGAGACCGATTGCTTCAATCACAAAGCTTTCCTCCAGACCTGCAATAGCAACGTTGTATCCTTCAGGAACATTAATCACCCTGACTTTTTCTTCCCTGATTTCCAGTTTCTTGGAAACCTCAGGTTCAATGCGTACCGTAACAGTCTTTACTGCATCTTCAGAATTTGCCAGATAAAGATTATCCGGCAGATATTGGCGAATATCTATTTCTGCCGTGTAATCCTCTGTCTGATCTGTAATGTCTAATACCTCCGCAGGTATTTCAACATTCGTTACCCCTCTGATTACATTAGATTTACCTGCTATGACAATCATGCCGCCATTTCCTTCAATCTCACCGGTTGCTCTAAAGCCTGGCGCCGGTTCCCCGCTAATACTGAAATTAACCGGCACAGAAGCCTTCTGAAGGATACTTACCTTTACCCCTACCGATTTGATATTCTGGGTAATATTTGCATTACTGACTTCGTTGTCCTCTGCATCATACAGTTTAATCTCCGCATTCGTCACAATGTCGCTGGTCATTCCACTGACATTGACATCCGCAGAAGCGCGCACCACCTGATCGATCACTGACTGCGGTCCAGAAATTCTGACCAGATTTTGATCTGTCGTCACTTCTCCTATCAAGTACCCGTCTTCTACCTTTCCGGAAGTAGTCGCCCTAAGAGTCAGCGCTTTACTTCTCTTATCTTCTATATTGAGTTTTACAGTATCTGTACTGCCTGTAATACTGCTTATCTTACTAGCATATAGATTCGTCGTGAGCTTAATGGAAATCGTATCAAGGCTGCTTAATTCCCTGACATCCGCCGTTGCAATAATATTCTCCTCTTTCAGTTCCTTATGGACAGAACGCGGCGCCCTGATCAACACCCTGCTGATCATGTCACTGCCCTCTAATACTTCATACACCTGACCGGAATCTGTAATCAACTCTACATTTAAAAGCTTTACCGGTATATTATTATAAGAATGGGCTTCTGTCGGGTCATTGACACTGGTCACTACGAGCCATAATACGACTGCAAGAAAAACAGATCCAAGTTTCAAACCCATATTTTTCATCAGCTTATTTCTCACCTTTAGACCGTCCCTTCCACAGAATTCTCTTCCGGTTTTCTTCCTCCGGCTTGTTCTGTATTGTTCTGAGTTTCTCCTTCAGGGTATCGCTATTTAAACCACGTTCCAGATTTCCACCGTATGCCACACTTATTTTGCCGGTCTCCTCAGACACGATAACCGTCAGAGAATCCGTCACTTCCGAAATGCCCACTCCAGCTCTGTGTCTGGTCCCCAAATCCTTGCTGAGCCGCATATTGTCTGACAAGGGCAGGTAACATGTAGCAGATATGATTCTGTTTCCTCTGACAATGACAGCCCCGTCATGCAGAGGCGTATTATGTTCAAAAATATTGATAAGCAGCTGGCTGGTAACAATGCCATCCACATCAATCCCCGTTCTTTCGTATTCTGTAAGTCTCTGATCCTGCTCAACGACAATAAGGGCACCGGTTTTCACCTTGCCCATCTCCACGCATGCTTTTGCGATTTCATTGATTGTCTTATCTGAAAATCTGCCCTCTCCAAATGTTTTTCCCAATTCAAAAGGAATAATGGCACTGATAATATTTTTTCTCCCAAGTTCCTCCACTGCTTTTCTGAGCTCTGGCTGCAAAATCACGATTATCGCTGTCACTGCAACGCCAAACATATTCTGCACAATCCATAGAATCGTGTTCATCTCAAAATATGCTGCAATCAATATAAATACCGCAATTACGAGAATCCCTTTCAGCAGTGACCATGCTTTTGTATTTTTAATCCATACTAATATATGGTACAGAAGAAAGGAGATAATAATTATCTCTGCAATATCAGTCCATCTGATTCCTGATACCCGTGACAGGTATGTTTCCACAAGCTCTAATCCACGTGCCATTTAGCTATTCTATCCTTTTTATTTTTTAGATTGACCGCCGGAATATTTCTTTTTGGAAGAATTGATTCTTTTAATCGTTTTAGATGGTGTTGCAACCGTAATTTTGGGAACGGCTTTAACATAGTAATAATATTCATCATCTTCGAACTGTACCTTTTCCGTCCGGCTGTAATCCACATAAAAAGCAAAAAACTCAACTGCTTTTGCAATCAATACAGAAAAGGCTGTTCCAATTATAATCCCGGCAATAGATACATTTGTATCAAACATCAACTCACCCACCAGCAGAATCATCACATCTGCCAGCGCCCCGGCAATAATTGCAATTGTCCAAGCATGATCAATCGCCATTCTCCTGACCACATAGACAATCATAATCGTCACTGCAAAGGCTGCAATGGTGAGTACCATCTGTTTGTTATCGATCAGCCCATCGATAATAAATCTAAATTTTGTTGCTATATCCTCTGCGTCCATTGCTGACAAAGCTGTCGCATTGTCAGCGACAAAGCCAATTGTATAGCTGACCATAACGCCGCATCCCACAGAAACTGCACTTGACGGTGTCCCCAAAAGACCTAGGGCAAGAGGCATTACATATGGAATCTTAAGGATAAAGCACATAGGCGTCAGCAAAACCACCAATGTATCTTTAGGTGAAAACCTGAAATAAAGCAGAAACATCACCACGAAAAGAATCAGTGTTACAGCTGCGCACTCCAGTGACAGGGCATACAAATGAAGAATTGTAAATGCCGCCGCCACAAAAATGATAAAATTTGCAGGCATAAAAGAGCACATCAATGCTACAATAAGCACGATAGATATGCTGTCAAGCTTCTGCATATAGCCAATCTTGCCATTGATCATCATCAGCGCTGCAAGCGCCAGAATCAGCTTCATCAACGGTTTTAAATATACATCATATTTACTAATAAAACTTTTAATATACTGTTTTGCAACAAGTAAGGTTGTCATATGGTCTTCCTCATTATTTATCATACATACTCGATAATTTTTTCAGATTGTTATAGTAGTGCTTTAAGCTGCTTTTCGCTTTGCTGTACTTGACATTGCACAAAATATAAGAAATGACTCCATATCCTCCCACTGTGCACAAATACAATATGACGATGCTCTTTCCATACTCCAGCAGATCCATCTTATATACATCCTGCATCAGCTGTTCAAAATTATAGAAAGCATACACTGCAAACAATGCAAAAAAAGAAATCGTAGCTGCAATCACTGACTTTAAAACCTGAAATCCAATATAATCGCCTCTAAAGTAGTTGACGATCCGAATATTTTTCTTTCCTTCATTGGATTCATAGGATGCCAGCTTGGTCATAAGGATGACCTTTTCTTCATTTATCATATCTTTGTACCTTCCAGCAGTCATGGCATGCATATGCACGCCATGACCTGTTTTTTAAAGAAAACGCATCTTATCACGTTCACTCTTTTTAGGAAGCGGTTTGCTCTCCGCTACCTTCGGTCTGTCCCTGCCTATGGCATGATTAAATTCATTGCTCATGTCCCGCTTACAACTTTCGCAGAAACGTCCCGATTTAATCATTGTCCCACAACCTTCGCAAGGCAGTCTGATAGGCGAATCATCTGCAAACTGAAGGCGCTCCTCTCTGATCCATTGACGAATCTGTGACGGATCCACTTCACATTCACTAGATACTTCTGTAATATCAGCACCCGGATTGTCCTGAACGTATTTCTTTACTTCCTGGAATTTTTCTTCCAGATCTTCCTTACAGCGCGGGCATACAATGGGTCCCATAACATAGTTAAATACTCTGCCACACTTTCTACAATTACGTACATTCATAACCCCTACCTCCTGTATTCGTCGCTTTGGTCTTAAATTCCTCTTCCTACCGTCAATGTCATAAAGTATACATCTGAGATACCTGCCTGATGCAGGACCTCCGACATTGCATCGATTGTACTTCCCGTAGTATAGATATCATCTATAATTACAATCGTACTTAATTTTACATCATTTTGGCGGATTTTAAAAGCCCTTTTCAAATTATTTTGCCTTTCTGAATGACTTAAGTCCTTAAGTGGAGCTGTTTGCTTTGGTCTATAGATTAAAGAATTGTTCACAGGAACCCCACAAAGACTTGATAGATGCCTTGCAACCAGCTCTGCCTGGTTATATCCACGCTTCCTTTTTCTGGCGGCATGAATTGGAACTGGTACCAATGCATCTGGTTGTACCATGGATAACCAGCCTGCCTTCCTTTCATACAATTCTCTTCCGTAAAAATCTGCATATTCCATTCTGCCAGCATATTTAAAGCGAAATATGGAATCTGCCATACTTCCATAATCATATAAAGCGCTCCCCTGTATATACAAATGCCTATTTTTTTTACAGTCTTCACAGTATTCCTGTTCTTCGTGCTGCAGCTGCTTTCCGCATTTCAAGCAGAAAGGCTCTTGGACATACAAAATCTTGTCCCTGCATCTCCTGCACACAGCTTTCCCCTCCTGACCCGCGATTTCGTCACATACCACGCACCGCTTGGGAAAAAGCAGATCAAGTACCCTTTCTCTTATTGCCATTGAACCTCCCTATTCTCTATTTCTTTAATTCTATCACATAAACTTGTATAGCGTTCATGCTGCTTTTCATTTTGGATCATCTCAAATACGGTCTGTCTGCTGCCGAGAATGGTAACACATTTTCTGGCGCGAGTCACAGCAGTGTACAAAAGATTTCTGTTAAATAACATTCTGGGACCAGCTAAAAGAGGAAGAATAACTGCAGGATATTCGCTTCCCTGGGATTTATGTATGGTGACCGCATAGGCAAGTTCAATTTCATCCAGCCCACCAAAAGGATATTCAACCCTTTTATGTTCATCATACTCTACCGTAAGAAGCTGGGCAGAATCATCAATTCCAACCACAATACCCATATCTCCGTTAAATACACCCATCCCTTTATCTATCGGTATGCCGTATCTGCTTACGATTTCCCATGAGATCTGATAATTATTCTTAATCTGCATTACCTTGTCTCCCTCCCGGAATAACCTCTCACCCAGTGCGTATTCCTTTTTTGCAGGAGACGGAGGGTTCAGATACTTCTGAAGAATACCGTTTAAAACCTCTACGCCAAGATTGCCTTTTCGCATGGGCGTAAGCACCTGAATATCATATGGCTCCGCATCCACGTAAGGCGGAAGCTTCTCCCTGATCAGCTGGATCATATGCTTATAGATTACATTTACATCTCCTCTTTCCAGAAAGAAAAAATCCCTGCTCTTATTATTCAGTGCAATATCCTCTCCCCGGTTTATCTTGTGTGCGTTGACAACAATATCACTCTCCCCTGCCTGCCGGAAAATTTTTTTCAAAATGACTACTGGAAACACATTACTTTTAATAAGATCCTGTAAAATCTGCCCAGGTCCTACACTTGGCAGCTGGTCCACGTCTCCTACCATAATCAGCCTCGTCCCCACGCTGACTGCAGAAAGCAATGCTTTAAACAGATGAATATCTACCATAGACATTTCATCAATAATAATTACATCTGCTTCTAGTGGATTTTCCTCGTTCCGCTCAAACTGGGTATGTTTCCCCTCCTCTATCATCCCCCCATTAATCTCAAGCAGCCTGTGAATCGTCCGGGCTTCATACCCGGTAGCCTCCGTCATTCGTTTTGCCGCCCTGCCCGTAGGCGCTGCTAAAAGGATGTCCATCCCTTCTATTTCAAAGTACCTTATAATTGTATTGATGGTAGTCGTTTTACCCGTTCCCGGACCTCCTGATAAAATCATAAGACCTGACTTTACGCTTTGAAGCACTGCCTGCCTTTGCAGTTCATCCAGTTCCAGTCCCTGTTCTTCTTCCATGGCATGTAAAAGCGCCTTCACCTTCTCCTCCTGTGCTGGAAGTAATTCTTCCGTCATGCTCACATTTAGATCATGAAGCATCCGCGCACAGCTTAATTCCGCATAATAGAAAGAAGATGCATAAACTCTTTTTTCCCCCTCGTTTAACTTGATTACAATTTTCTTATCCATGGCAAGATTCGCCAGCTGTGGATCAATCATTTCCGGCGTAAGACGAAGCAATTCTGCGGTTCTCTGCTTAAGCAAATCTGCCGGGAGATACAGATGCCCTTCTCCTGTTGCCTGTAGCAACGTATATAGCACCCCGCTTCGTATGCGAAAATCAGAATCGGTGTGAATACCTATTTTCCCGGCAATTTCATCTGCAATCCGAAAACCCACGCCCTCAATGTCCTCGGCAAGTTTATAAGGATTTTCTCTCATCACCCCATACAGATTCATACCATATTGACGGTAAATCTTAATCGCCAGCGTATTAGATATGCCATATTGCTGCAAAAAGACAAAAGCTTCCCGCATATCCTTTTTTTCCGTCATCTGCAGCGCAATTTCCTGCGCCTTTCGTTCGCTTATTCCCTTCACCTCAGCAAGCCGCTCCGGTTCTTCCTCCATCACTCGGAAAGTATCCTTTCCAAACTTTTTGATGATCCGTGCCGCCATTGCCTCCCCAATACCTTTTATAGCCCCCGAGGCAAGATAACGCTCCATACTGACCACATCATCAGGCGCTGTCACCTGAAAGCTCTCCACCTTGAGCTGATGTCCATACATAGGATGTTCAACAAAACTTCCTCTAAGTCTTAAAGTCTCTCCGACTTCTACAGACTGAAAATTTCCAACACAGACCAGCTCATCACCATCAACAATCAGCGACATGACTGCATACCCATTTTCCTTATTCTGATAGATAATGTGCTCCACATACCCGGTAACTGTTTCCAAGAAAAATCCTCCCATCGATAAAAAGGCTGCCCAAACAAGACGGAAATCCGTCTCATTCCAGCAGCCTTTATTTCTTTTACTTCTCTTTATAAATTATAATTCCGCTTCATCTGCTCATACAAAGTCTCTGCAAGACCAAGTCCCTGCAGCTCCGTAGAGGTTGACGCCAATTCCTGAATCGCATTATCGCCAAAATAATCCACCAAATTATTGTTGGGATTACTGCCTTGGTCAGCCTTAAAGCAATCTACCGTTTTCTCCATCTCCTTAAATACCTGCTCAAGGAAATACGCCTCAAACTGCTTACACGCGCTGAGCAGTTCATCCTCTGAAGCTTGAGAATAATCTGTTCCACTAATCGTTTCTTTTAATTTTGTCTCTGCAGTGCTTTGATTCTGCAGATAATCTGTATACAAAGAAGAAACTCCACCGATTTCCATCTGTATGTATCCTTTCTATTATTTATATTTTACAGCAGCAATCTTCATTTCAGCTTATCTTAACGCTTTAAATTATTTGCTGTCTGCATCATTTCATCTGTGGTGGTGATTGCTTTGGAATTCATCTCATAAGCACGCTGTGCCACAATCAAATTTACCATTTCATCTGCAACCTGAACATTAGATCCTTCCAAATAATTCTGAACCATTCTACTCTTTACCACATTGTTGTTGGTTGCTTCATTCAATGCCTCGCCGCTTGCTGCAGAAACCTGCCATAAGGTGTCGCCCTTTCTCACAAGCCCGCCTGGATTGTTGAACTGGTACATTCCTATAGTAACTCCCAAAGACTGAGGTGTCCCATTAGCATCGGGATAATGAAGAGTTCCATCCTTACTGATAGTGATCCTGCTAGTTACGCGGTTTGCATCCAGTGTAATGGTTGTTCCTGTAGAACTCAAAACAGGAAGACCATCCTGATTCGTCAAAATCATAGTGCCATTCCCATTGGTTGCCCATGTAAAATCACCATTACGGGTATAATTTGTCTCTCCGTCTGCGCCGCGGATTGCAAAATATCCTGCTCCTTCTATTGCAAATGAAGTATCACTATTAGAAGATAAAAGGCTTCCTTGTGTAAATATAGAATTAATAGATGAATTCCTTACGCCTAAGCCCACCTGAGAACTGGTCGGCTTGGGATCCCCGTTGGCTGTGGTGGTAGCAGTCTGCAAGGTCTGGTAAAGCAGTGATTTAAATTGTGCTACCTGTGACTTATATCCTACCGTATTTACATTTGATAAATTATTTGCTATCGTGTCTACATTTGTCTGCTGGGCATTCATACCTGTTGCCGCAGTCCATAAACTCCTAACCATATGCTGCCTCCTTAAATTCTACCAAGCTGGTTTGCTGCAATATCCAATGTGCTGTCATATGTTGTGATAACCTTCTGGTTACTCTCATATGCACGGGAAACCGTAATCATATTAACCATTTCCGTTACCACCGATATGTTAGATGTTTCCAAATACCCTGAACGAATCTCTGCTGCCGCTTCTTTCTCCTGCGCGCCTTCTATGGGTTGGAAGTAATTCTCTCCATAGCGTTCTAGATAATCATAATCTTCAAAATCCGTCACCTGAATGGTAGCAACCACTTTTCCATCCTGGATAATCTGTCCGCTGCTGTTAATTTCCGCCGGCAGAAGCTGATTGATTTCAATATAAGAACCATTTTCATCCAATACAGGATCACCGTCTCTGGTAACAAGGCGTCCGTCCTCTGTCAACGTAAAATCGCCGTCTCTGGTATATTTTACGGAAGTCTCCCCCGATTTGCTCGTAAACTCCACTGCAAAGAATCCTGCATCCGTCAATGCCAAGTCATAAGCATTCCCCGTGGATTTAATCGGTCCTTGAGAAAAGTCCGTATACCCTTCTCCTATCTTCACACCCGGATGATTAACGCCAAGTCTCCTGGCAAGATGCGTATTTTCTGAAGAATCTTTAATCTTATATGCCAAAATCGCATCAAATGCCTGACTCGTAGCTCCTTCCTTTTTAAATCCGTTGGTATCTGCATTTGCCAGATTGTTGGTAAGCACATCCATTCTGTGCTGTTCATTCAACATGCCTGTATAGGCCGTATACAAACCCTTAACCATAAATCACCTTTCCGTCTAAGCCGCCTGTCTGTTAGGCGCTGACTATTAATCTTCTCTATAACCGGCAAGAAATTCCACATATTTGCCTGTACCGATTGCTACTGCCGTCATGGGATCTTCAGCAGTCATGGTATTAATCCCTGTCTTTTCTGCAATCAGATCCTCCAGCCCTCTCAAAAGGCTTCCACCTCCTGTAAGGACAATTCCTCTGTCAGCAATATCTGCCGCCAATTCCGGCGGTGTCTTTTCAAGTACACTATGAATCGTCTCGATAATCTGCGCCGTGGTTTCTTTAAGCGCTTCTTCCGTCTCTTCTGAAGAAACTTTCAATGTTTTTGGAAGACCTGTAACTAAGTTACGTCCTCTCACATCCATATAATCCACTTCGGTACGCTTGAACGCAGATCCAATCTTTATCTTAATATCCTCCGCTGTTCTTTCACCGATCAGCAGATTATGTTTCTTTCTCATATAGCGAACCAGGGCTTCGTCAAAATCGTCACCTGCAATTTTAATGGAAGCGCTAACGACAGTCCCTCCTAAAGAAATGACAGCAATGTCAGAAGTGCCGCCACCGATATCGACAATCATATTCCCGCAGGGTTTTGAAATGTCAATGCCAGCCCCTATTGCCGCTGCAATGGGTTCTTCAATAATAGATACCTCTCTTGCCCCTGCCTGAAGTGTGGCATCTTCAACCGCTTTCTTTTCAACTTCGGTAACACCGCTGGGTACACAGACAGCAATCCTGGGTTTTCGGAACGTCTTCTTTCCCAGCGCCTTCTGAATAAAATACTTCATCATCTGTTCCGTTACCTTGTAGTCAGAAATAACACCCTGACGCAAAGGGCGGACAGCTACAATGTTGCCAGGCGTTCTTCCCAGCATCAGCCTCGCATCCTCACCAATTGCCTTAATGCGGTTCGTATCTCTATCAAAAGCTACAACTGAGGGCTCCTTTAGGACTACGCCTCTCCCTCTGATGTAGACCAATATACTAGCGGTTCCCAAATCGATTCCGATATCTGTGTACTGCATTGCGTTGTACCCCTTTCTATATTTAAATCAAATCAACTAAAATCAGACGCATATGCAGTTATTATAACCCATACAGATTTTTTTTCAAATAGATTTAACAAAAAATTTATAAAAATGGATACAGCATGTAAAACGGCTCCATCCGTTTCCTATGCTGCATCCATGCTCTAGAATGTTTATCGGTATTTCTCTTTATTTTCTTTATACTTTTTCAACATTTTTTTCACATACTGTCCAGTATAGGAATTTGGCGTCTCGGCAACCTCCTCCGGCGTTCCCGATATCACCACTTCTCCTCCTCTGTCGCCTCCGTCCGGTCCCATATCGATAATATAATCGGCCGTCTTGATAACATCAAGATTATGCTCGATTACCACCACCGTATTACCGCCGTCCGCAAGCCTGTGCAAAATCTCAACAAGTTTATGCACATCAGCAAAATGAAGACCCGTGGTAGGTTCATCCAAAATATAAATGGTATTTCCCGTACTGCGTTTGCTCAATTCTGTGGCAAGCTTAATTCTCTGTGCCTCTCCTCCCGATAAGGTGGTGGAAGGCTGTCCCAGCTTCACATAAGAGAGTCCTACATCATTCAAGGTTTCTATCTTTCTCCGGATAGAGGGCAGATTTTCAAAAAACGGCACTGCCTCCTCCACCGTCATATCAAGAACATCATAAATATTCTTGCCCTTATATTTAACTTCAAGAGTTTCTCTGTTGTAGCGTTTGCCGCCGCAGACCTCACAGGGCACATACACATCGGGCAGGAAGTGCATTTCAATCTTAATGATGCCATCTCCGCCACATGCCTCGCATCGTCCGCCCTTTACATTGAAACTGAATCTGCCTTTTTTGTATCCCCTCGCCTTGGCGTCCGGGGTTCCTGCAAACAAATCCCTGATCATGTCAAAAACGCCTGTATAAGTGGCAGGATTGGACCGGGGTGTCCGTCCGATGGGCGACTGGTCGATATCGATTACTTTATCCAGCTTGTCCACGCCTGTAATGCTCTTATGCTTTCCCGGAATCGTCCTGGCACGATTCAGATCTCTTGCAAGTCTCTTATATAAGATTTCATTGACAAGAGAGCTTTTCCCCGAACCGGAAACACCGGTTACGCAGGTCATCACACCCAGTGGAATCTTCACAGAAATATTTTTCAGGTTGTTTTCCCTAGCACCTGTCACCGTCAGCCATCCCTTAGGCTTGCGGCGCACCTCCGGCACCGGAACCTGCTTCTTTCCGCTTAAGTACTGTCCTGTGACAGACTCCTCCACCTCCATGATTTCCTTCGCAGTGCCTTGCGCTACTACATGCCCGCCATGAGATCCGGCTCCAGGACCGATATCTACAACATGGTCCGCCTCCAGCATCGTGTCTTCGTCATGCTCCACCACAATCAGCGTGTTTCCAAGATCACGGAGGTTTTTCAACGTGTTTAACAATTTATCATTATCTTTCTGATGAAGTCCGATACTGGGTTCATCCAAAATATAACACACCCCCACCAGACCAGAACCAATCTGGGTGGCAAGACGGATTCTCTGCGCTTCTCCCCCCGAGAGTGTTCCCGTCGCTCTTGCAAGTGACAAATAATCCAACCCTACATCAATCAAAAATCCTACTCTCGCATTGATTTCCTTCAGCACCTGCTGTCCAATCAGCAGCTGCTGTCTGGAAAGCTCCATCCCTTCAAGGAATGCAAAAAGATCACGAATTGACATGGAAGTAATCTCAAAAATATTCTTATCGCATACTGTAACCGCCAGCGATTCTTTTTTCAGACGCATACCGCCACATTCTTTGCAGGGCGTAATGCGCATAAATGTTTCATATTCCTGCTTGATGATATCGGAGCCCGTCTCTCTGTATTTGCGTTCCATATTTTTAACCAAGCCTTCAAACGCCACAGGGTAGACGCCTTCCCCCCGCTGTCCCTTATAATGAACCTCTACTTCTCTGCCGCCCGTCCCGTGAATCAGCACATGATAAACTTCTTCCGGCAAATCCTCCACAGGAGTATCCAGGCTAAATCTGTATGCTTTTGCAAGTGCCTGCAGAACGGCATTGGTAAAACTGCCGGGATCACTGCTGGACTGCCAGCCCATCACCTGGATTGCACCCTCACCAAGACTTAGGCTCTTATCGGGAATCATTAAGTCAGGGTCAAACTCCATTTTATATCCCAATCCGAAGCATACCGGACAGGCGCCAAAAGGGTTATTGAAGGAAAAGCTTCTAGGCTCAATCTCGCTGACACTGATTCCGCAGTCAGGACAGGCAAAACTCTGGCTGAACTGAATGGTCTCACCATCAATCACATCCACCATCAAAAGTCCTTCCGCCAGTGTGAGAACATCTTCGACGGAATCGGTAATTCTTCTCTCTATGCCAGGCTTAATTACAAGCCGGTCAACCACTACTTCTATGTTATGTTTGATATTTTTATCAAGTTTGATTTCTTCCGTCAATTCATACAGATTGCCGTCCACACGCACACGCACATATCCGCTTTTCTTTGCACGGTCAAATACCTTGCTGTGCTCACCCTTCCTGCCGCGGACTACCGGAGCAAGCAGCTGAATCCTGCTCCCTTCTGCAAGTTCCATGATCTGATCCACCATCTGATCCACGCTCTGCTTCTTGATTTCTTTTCCACAGTTGGGGCAGTGAGGAATCCCAATCCTGGCATAGAGAAGTCTGAAATAATCATAAATCTCCGTGACAGTTCCCACGGTGGACCGGGGGTTCCGGTTAGTGGATTTCTGATCGATGGAAATTGCCGGTGAAAGTCCTTCTATCTTTTCCACATTTGGTTTTTCCATCTGTCCAAGGAACTGTCTCGCATAAGACGAAAGGGACTCCATATATCTTCTCTGCCCTTCCGCATAAATCGTATCAAATGCCAGTGAAGACTTACCGGAACCAGAAAGACCAGTAAGTACCACCAGTTCGTTTCTCGGAATATCCACATTCAATTCTTTCAAATTATGTTCATTCGCACCTCGTATTTTAATAAATTCCCGTGGGCGCATCTTCGGCGCTTCCACATGTTTATCTGATAATTTCATCTCAACAACCATACCTTTCTATCCAGTATTTATTCCTGATGTCTTTTTACCCCTTTTCATCATCCAGCTCTTTCAGCTTTTTCTTGAGTTCTACCATCTTATCGCGCAGTTCTGCCGCCATTTCAAAATTGAGATCTGCTGCTGCCTTCTTCATCTGCTTTTCAACCTTGCCGATCAGCTTCTCTAATTCTGTGCGATTCATGGATTCAGGATCCTTCTCAAATTGCAGTTCTTCCTTAGCAATCACTTTGGAAATACTAATCAGATCCCGTACCGCCTTTTTGATCGTGGTGGGTGTAATACCATGCTCCTCGTTATATTTTTGCTGAATGCCGCGTCTCCTATTCGTCTCCTTGATTGCCGCATCCATGGAATCTGTCATGTGATCGGCATACATGATGACATGTCCTTCCGCATTTCTCGCTGCACGGCCTACCGTCTGAATCAGGGAAGTCTCCGAACGCAAGAAGCCTTCCTTGTCCGCATCCAAAATGGCAACCAGCGAAATTTCAGGAATATCCAGCCCCTCCCGCAGGAGGTTGATTCCCACCAGCACGTCAAACACATCCAAACGCATGTCCCTGATAATCTGTGCCCGCTCAAGGGTATCAATATCCGAGTGGAGATACTTCACCCTGATTCCCACATCATTCATATAAGAAGTGAGATCCTCCGCCATCCGTTTCGTCAACGTAGTCACCAGCACTTTGTTATGCTTTTCTGTCTCTTTGTTGATTTCAGAAATCAGATCATCAATCTGCCCTTCCACCGGACGCACGGAAATCTCAGGGTCAAGAAGCCCTGTAGGACGGATAATCTGCTCTGTGCGAAACAGTTCATGATCCTTTTCATAGGTGGAAGGCGTTGCCGACACAAACATCATCTGATCGATGTGCTGCTCAAATTCCGCAAAGCACAAAGGTCTGTTATCCAGCGCAGAAGGAAGACGGAACCCATAATCCACCAGCGTGGTCTTTCGGGAGCGGTCCCCCGTAAACATAGCACCGATCTGCGGTATGGTTATATGAGACTCATCTATGATAATCAGATAATCATCTCCAAAATAATCCATCAACGTATGAGGCATAGCACCTGCCTCCATCCCCGCAAGATGCCGGGAATAATTTTCTATTCCAGAGCAAAATCCTGTTTCCTTCAACATCTCAATATCAAAGTTGGTCCTCTCTGATATTCTCTGCGCTTCTAAGAGCTTGTCCTCCCCTTTAAAGAAACGAATCCTCTCCTCCAATTCAATCTCTATATTCTTACATGCCGCATTAATCTTTTCTTGAGGAACCACATAATGAGACGCCGGAAAGATAGCTATGTGTTCAAGCACCACATGAACCTGTCCTGTAAGCGGATCCGTCTGTGCAATTCTATCTATCTCGTCTCCAAAAAATTCCACACGAATCAGATAATCGCCACCCTGGGCAGGGTAAATCTCCACCACATCACCTCTGACCCTGAAGCACCCTCTGTCAAGATCCATGTCATTTCTGTCATACTGTATGTCAATCAACTCTCTTATGACCTGATCCCGGTCTTTGACCATGCCCGGACGGAGCGAAACGATCATCTCCTGATAATCGTCAGGACTTCCCAGACCGTAAATGCAGGATACGCTGGCAACCACGATGACATCCTTTCTCTCCGACAGGGATGCCGTCGCCGATAAGCGCAACTTATCGATCTCGTCATTGACCGATGAGTCCTTTGCAATATAGGTATCAGAGGACGGCACATATGCCTCCGGCTGGTAATAATCATAATAGGACACAAAGTATTCTACCGCATTCTCTGGAAAAAACTCCTTGAACTCCCCGTAAAGTTGACCTGCAAGCGTCTTGTTATGGGCAATGATCAGGGTCGGCTTGTTCAACGCCGCTATCACATTGGCCATGGTAAACGTTTTGCCTGAGCCGGTCACGCCAAGCAATGTCTGGAACTGATTTCCCTTTTGAAAGCCTTCCACCAAATCGGCTATCGCCTGAGGCTGATCGCCGGTGGGCTGATATTCAGACACTAATTTAAAATGATCCACAAATAATTCCTCCATGAATTTACTTTAAAAGCAGCGTTTCCACTTTTTCATCAAGTTCTATCTCTATTTCCCCCATCATTTTTTCATCGTCTATTTCCATATGAGCTTTCTTTGACAAATCTGCAATTTCCTTGTGTATTTTGTTATCTTTACTATATTTCGGTATTTTAATTCTTTCCAAAATATGACCTGATATGAACCATGCCACATGTGCATTCACAAACCGTGATACGATATCTGCATTTAATACGCCCGACAAATAGTATGCCTCCGTCTCATCCTCCAATGGAATCATCAGCAGATTATGATCAGGTATAATCATTCGTCCCGCATCCTTTGAAACAGTGACCGCACAAACACCTTTGTGCAAGGCTTTCCATATGACTTTATAAGGGGAAAAGGTGTATTTCCCAATGTCATACAATGCGTACTCTGGCGCATCTTTATCCTGTTTTAAAATTAATTTTTGGTAGGTAGCTCTTTCCCTCAAAATAGCGCTAAACGAATGTCTCTCCTCAAAAAAGTAATCAAATGCATTCGGGTACCCTGACAATAGTTCTTCTTTGGCAATCACCTTTCCATCGCAAGTATAAGGAAGGACAATCGAATACTGCAAATCATATCTCCATCTTTTTACATCCTTTCCCCTTAGCAGAGGATATAGGATGTCCTTTTCTATCGGGAAATCACATATCTGCTTAATGCCTTTACGGCTTCTTTCAGGCGAATTATTTATGAAGACTAATTTTGAATTTACTTTCTTCCTCTCTTTCACCCAAAAAATGCCGTTCGCACTGGTATCCACTCCCTTTCTCGCCCTGTACGCCGAATCTCTATCCCAGTTTACCATCTTCTCAAAAATTTCTTTATCCTTCAGCGAAGCAATCAGCCATGGCGAATGATATTCCTTAATTGGTGAAGCATACAACACCTTTTCTTTTATCTTTTCTGAAAAGACGGCTTCTTTTGTCTCGTTAGCATCAATTGTTTTTGTCCCGCACCTGTACCATTTTTTATAGATAACCGGATATTGCGTCTTCTCGTTTTTCTTTAACACAATAGTTGCTGTTTTATTGCTTACCCCCAGACTCCTAAACGGCTCAGCCTCAACAAAATCATTTACGGATTTTACACCCACTGGAATCTTTTCTTTGATCATGAACTTCCTGAAACCATCGCCGCCTCCAGAAGCCTGAAGCAAATTCTGATTTATTACAAAGGCAAGGCTTCCTCCATCCTTCAGAAAATGATCCATGATTACATACGTCATAAGTACAGATATATCATCGTGAGCACTTCCCAGCCGTGCCTTTTGCCCCTTATGATCAAATACTCTGTAATCATACCAATATTTTTTAATAGAATCTCTGTAATTCTCAGGAAGATTCTGCCAATCTATCCACGGAGGATTTCCGATTATATAATCCACCTTTTCCTGAAATACCGGTGCAAACGCATTTTTTATGACATTTGCCCAAACCCCATCCAAATTTCTTCTATTTAATTCTTCCATCTTCCCGTAAAAATTCAGAAGTATTTGATACTCCCTTTCCGATAGCTGTCCACTAATCATAGGCAGATTTATCTTTATCTGCTTTTCAAATATATTCTTCCCAACGCCTCTCCGAATACAGTCATTGACAAGATCAAGTACATTGTTGATATTTTTTATATCAACAAGCTTTTTAGGAATCATAAAGACTTCTGCTTTCGTCGGAATTATATAACATCCCTCATTTTCTTCATAACCTTCTAAAACAGTTAACATTGCATCACATAAATATACAGGAATCTCAATAGGTGTTTCCAGGTCAGACAGCAATCCACCTAATGCAATCAAATAATTTGCGCGTGCACATATAACAGCCAGTGGATTTAAATCATATCCCCGTACATGATTGACAATTATTTTTAGAAGCTCTTCCGATGTACAATCATCACCAAATAAATTTATAAGTTTTTTAATTAAAATGACTAAAAACGTACCGGAGCCGCAGGTGGGATCCAAAAATACACTATCTTTATTTATAGAAGTTACTGCATCCTCCACCAAAAATTCTGCAAGCCAGTCCGGCGTATAAAATTCCCCCAAATTTTTACGCAATTCAGATGGCAGTAACTCATAATATAAGTTTTTCAAAAGATCTCTGGCAATATCCTTTTCCAGAATAATAATGGAATAATCATATGCCGAAAAGGTTTCTATCAATGTCTGTAAAAAAATGCTTATATCTTCATCCCAAAGATAAAGATACCAGCTAAATAAATCTCCCTCTAAAAAATTTGAAATTCCAAGCCGGCGAAATCTGCCTCCCTCCTCAAGTTCGATAAAATCATTTTTTAATTCCTTTAAACTCTCTGCATGAAAGCCATATTTCTCTGTAAATGGACTGCCTTTTAAGTATGTCAGTATATTCAATGACAATATTTTAATCAATAAAGAAAAATAAGTCTGAATAGCAAAAATCAGATGTGCATAGTGAATCTCATTTCCTTCCAGTTCATATTGCTTTTTTAAATTCTTTACTTTTATGTCTTTCGTCTCAAAACTATACCCACACACTTCACGATAAAGCATCTTCCATTGTTCAAAAAGTAATCTGGCTTTATTGTACTCTGTATTATTTGCTAATTTGTTATATAACATTGATATAGCGCAAACCGACTGTTCACTGGATGAGCCAAAATCTCTGACCAGATTTTCCGTAATCAGCGCCTTCCCATCACAATTAACGGATAACAGCCTCATAAGAAAGATTTCATGTGAGTCAACCGTCATTTCCTGCGGCATGCTTATATCCCAGCCTTCTCCCTGCTTTCTTATATAAATAACATAATATCCATCAAAAACAACTCCCATCATCCTATTGGAAGGTATTCCTGTCTTTATCTCAAATCCATTTATCTGCCTTTGTACCTGCTCTATAAATTTCTTATTTACATCCTTATTTGAGCCCGAAATCCTTGTGGGATACTTGTATTCAATTAAAAAATTGCCATATAAAGAATCAATCCTTCCCTCAAAAACTGTAAACTCATTCTCTACTCTTATTTTTCCTTCAACGCCTACCGATTGAAATAACTCCTTTAATACAAATGCATAATTAGTCCTGAAATTCTCTTCTTTATATTCATTTCCCATTCTGGCTTTCACTAATTTCTCAAATAATTCTTTTTTATGACTGTGAATATAAGACCTGATTTCAGAATGAATCATTCCTTTTCTCCTTCCCGGCAACGCGTTATGTTATTATACCAAACTATATAAAAAAAGTACAGAGCAAAATCGAACTTTTGTTCTGTACTTGTAATAGTTTTATTTTATTTTCCCTTCCAGGATCTCAATCGCTTTTTCTACCTGATTATCAATCCCTTCATTTTCACTGGCTTCATAATCGTATTCAAGTTCAATATCCGGCTCGATTCCGATTCCGTGTATATTTCTCCCGGAAGGTGTATAGTAAGCGCTGATGGTCAGTTTTAGTGCTGTACCGTCATCCAGCTTCTGAATCTGCTGAACAATTCCCTTGCCATACGTGGTCGTTCCAATCAAGGTTCCCTTATTGTAGTCCTGAATAGCGCCTGCCAATATCTCCGAAGCGCTTGCCGAATATTCATTGACCAGTACCACCAGCGGGATATCGATTTCTCTTTTTCCATCACCCGTATATTCCTTACGACTGCCTGCCTTATTCTCTGTATATACAATCAATCCTTCCGGCAGAATTTTCCTTGCGATATCGACCACTGCCGCCAAATCCCCACCAGGATTGCTTCTAAGATCCAATACCAGCCCTTTCATTCCCTGCCCCCGCAGTTCCGCCATGGCTTCTGTAAATTGATCCACCGTCACGGCATCAAATTCACGGATGCGCAGATAGCCTAACTGATCCGTATTCTCCAGCATGCCATAGTCCACTGTATTAGTCTCAAGACGCTTGGCTCTCTTGATATCTATTTCAAGAAGATCATTCTCGCTTTCTCTATATATCGTGAGATGTACGTCCGTATTCTCTTTTCCTTTCACACGGCTGACCACCTGTGTCAGGCTCATGCCCTGAGTAGATTCCCCATCTACCTCATATATGATATCTCCTTCTCTCAGCCCCGCATCCAGCGCCGGAGACTCCTCCATGACTCCGCTGATCATTGCCATATTCATCTGCTTATTGATGGAAATATATGCGCCAATTCCATAGGAAATACCCATGTTGCTGCTCATGACCTCTTCCAATTCTTCTCTGGAATAATACTCCGAATAGGGATCGCCCAGTGAATTAACCATTCCCTTATAGATACCGTCCTGCAGTTCCTCATAGGATATATCATCTTCATAATAATAATAACTTGCAATCGCATCCTCAATCAACTTCATCTTTTGAAGGGTATCCGCATTGATTACGCTCTCATCACTCTGCGCTGCATCTGCCTGGGCTTCACGCACTTTATACATCTGATATGCCGTTCCTCCGGCATAAATACCGACAAATAAAAGTGCGGTTACCAAACCCCCCGTGATTACACCGTTGCGAAACTCTCTGGATCTTTTTTGGCTTTCTACCTTGTTGTCTATTTCTTCTGATCTGTCCACTTATAACACTCCATTTCAAATTTACTTATCCACGCAGATAATTCCATGGGTTTACATAATTTCCGTTCAGCCGCACACTGAAATGCAGGTGATTTCCTGTAGAACGCCCTGTGCTTCCGACTGCCGCTATCTTATCTCCCTTTGACACCTCCGCACCCTTTGAAACATAAAGAGCCGAAGCATGCATGTAAATCGTATAAAGGCTGTCTCCATGATCAATCATGATATAGTTTCCCATACTGTTGCTGTAAGTTGCAGCTACCACCTTTCCGTCATAGGCGGCAAGAATCGAACTCCCACCCGGCGCTGCCATATCCAGACCATTATGGAACTGCTGAATCCCTAAGATAGGATGCTGTCTGTTTCCATACTCATCCGAAATCCTTGTATAAGAAGGTGCAGGCCAGGTAAACATACCACCATCGTATTTACGTCCCTGTTCCTCCGCCAGCCTCTTTCTTTCCTCTGCAACTGCTGCCTCCAGCGCTTTAATGGTTTCGTTCTGAGATGCAATTTCTGCCTCATACTCCCGAATCGCCGCTTCCTTACTCTGTATATCTGAAGACATCTTATACATTTCCTGTTCCTTAGTGGAAATCAGTTCATTAAGCGCTGCTTCCTCTTCTTCCACTGCTGCCCGTGCCTCGTCCAGAACATTTTTTTCTTCCTCCAGCCCTTCTTTGCATAGAGCAACATACTCTGCATATGCCACATACTCGTCTAACATTTTGCGGTCATAGGAGGACAACATTTCGATATAGTCCGCCTTGTTCAGCATCTCGCCAAAGCTATCTGCCACAAAGACAAGCTCCATATAAAGCATATCTCCCTTCTCATACATAAATTTGATCCGAGATTTCATCGCTTCATACTGCGCCTTCTGTACTTCCAGCGCATCTTCCAGTTCCTTCGTCTTCTCCTCGATCTGCCCTTCTTTTTCCTCGATCAAGGTCTTGAGTTCATTGATCTTTGCTTGTATATCAGAAAGATCGGCATCTAACTGGGTAACATAGTTGGCGAGATCTGCCTTGGAATTTTCCAACTCCTTTTTCAGCTCTTTAACATTGGTAAGTCCATTTTGAAGCTCTTTTTTCTCTTCCTTTGCTCTGTTTATTTCTTCTTCTTTCTGCTTAATGCTATCATTTGTCAGCTCACTGGCATAGACAGTGGTTTTATATTGATCCGCAACTCCCAGAACCAGCAAAAGGCATATCAGCACACAAAATATCTTCTTCAAACGCTTCATGTTTACCTCGATTATACTTTCAAGTGCTTTCTAACGGTTGTGATACTGCCAAGGAAACCAATTCCTACGCCCATTATAATGGACATGGGAAGCAGTGTGGCAAAAATCGTCTCCACGGGCAGAAATGATAATAATTTTGTCAGAGTAGAAAATCTCTGCATAATATATTCAATTACTTTGTTGTAAAGAACAAATATGATTCCCATGGGAAGCAATGCACCTATTACACCAATCAGCATGCCCTCGATCACGAATGGCGAGCGTACGAAAAAGTCTGTCGCCCCAATATATTTCATAATCGTAATTTCCTCTTTCCTGACAGAAATGCCAATGGTTACCGTATTACTGATTAAGAAAATAGATACCGCAAACAAAATTGCAATGATTCCCACAGACACATATGCCACAAGCGCATTGACACCTGTCAGTGTGGACGCTGTGACCTCAGAACGATTTACCGTCCTGATTCCCTCAAGCCCCTCTAAATATGTAACCAAAGCCGGCTGCATGGAAACATCATTTAGATAAATCTGGAAGTTCGCTGAATCCGCCAACGGGTTCTCTGTAAATCCGTCTGCATATTCTCCTAAGTATTCTTCTTTGAACTCAGCCCATGCTTCATCTGCGGAGATAAATCTCTTTTTGGATACTTCCGTGCGCTTATCAATCAGTACGCCGATTTCTTCTATTCTTTCCTGACTGATTCCCTCATCAAAAAATACTGTGACGGAAACCCCTTCCTGTGCAGTCTTTACAATGTTCTGGAAGTTTGTAAGAATGGCATAAAAAAGTCCAAACAAAAATAGGCAGGCGCCTATCGTCGCTATAGAGGCCAGTGAGAACCATTTATTCCTGAATATATTGATAAATCCCTGTTTGATGGTATAAAAAAACGTACTAATCCTCATCGATATAACCACCTTTTTCTTCGTCGCTGACAATGACGCCTTTCTTCATCGTAACCACCCGTTTCTGCATCGCATTTACAATTTCCCGATTATGGGTCACTACCAGCACAGTCGTTCCGTTTTCATTAATCTGCTCCAGCAGCTTCATGATTTCCCATGAATTTTTGGGATCCAAATTTCCAGTAGGCTCATCTGCCAGCAGAATCGTAGGACGGTTGACCAGCGCTCTGGCAATCGCCACTCTTTGCTGTTCCCCTCCCGAAAGTTGTCTCGGCTTTGCCTTATATTTACCTGCAAGCCCTACCGTAGCCAGAATGCTGGGAACATTTCTCTTGATATCCTTGCTGGATACCTGAATGATTCTCTGGGCAAAAGCCACATTTTCATAGACATTCCGGTCCTTCAAAAGGCGGAAATCCTGAAATACAATTCCAAGATTTCTTCTGAATTTAGGTATCTTTCTATGACGGATCCGAACCAAATCATATCCCATCACGTTGATTTCACCTGAAGTCGGCACCAGTTCCCGGAGAAGAAGCTTGATCATGGTTGATTTTCCAGAACCACTGTCCCCCACAATAAATACGAACTCGCCTTTATTAATATGTAAACTGACTCCGTTAAGCGCCGGAGCCCCTGTGGCATATGCTTTGCTCACATTCGTCAATGTAATGATTTCACCGTTTCCGGCTGCCTGTTTTTTTCTCCTTTTCGTTTTTACATCACCTTTTGTCACCATTATCCTCCACCTGTATTTCCCTGTTTAATGACTTAGTACTCAAGACTCTCCATATAATTCATGTATTTCACCACCATAAGCGCAATCCTGAATGTAATTGCATCCTCAAAGACGCGCAGATCAAGACCAGTGCTCTTCTGCAGCTTATCCAGACGGTATACCAGCGTATTTCTGTGAATGAACAGCTGTCTGGACGTCTCTGATACGTTCAGACTATTCTCAAAGAACTTGTTTATGGTGGTAAGCGTCTCCTCGTCAAATTCATCCGGACTCCTGCCTCCAAAAATTTCCCTGATGAACATCTTGCAAAGAGGGATAGGCAGCTGATAAATCAAACGCCCGATTCCCAATTCACTGTATGCTATGATATTCCTCTCATCAAAGAATATCTTCCCTACATCCATCGCCATCTTTGCTTCCTTATAGGAACGGCTGACCTCTTTGATTTCTCTGACCACAGTTCCGTATGCGATATGTATGCCTGTCATCCCTTCCCGCATCAGAAAAGATTCCATACCACTTGCCGACCTTTCAATGTCTTTCGCGTGATCTCCGTCAGAAAGATCCTTTACTACTATTACATTATTTTCATCTACAGCAGTAATAAAATCTTTGCTGCTGTTTCCGAAAAAGGTCCTAAGCGCTTCCAGCACATTGCTGTCTTTCCCGTTGGCAGTTTCAACAATCATGACCACGCGCTTGACATCCGTCTGAATATGAAGCTTTTTGGCACGGCTGTAAATATCGATCAGGAGCAGATTATCAAGGAGCAGGTTCTTGATAAAGTTATCCTTATCAAAGCGCTCCTTATAAGCCACCAGCAGATTCTGTATCTGGAATGCCGCCATTTTGCCCACCATATACGCATCTTCTCCGGTTCCGGCGGCAATCAATATATATTCCAGCTGCTGCTCATCATATATCTTAAAGTACTGATAGCCCTGTATTTCTTGGGAATCTGCCGGAGATTTGGCAAACTCCACCGTCTCGGGACCGCACTCGGACATATTGGCAGCGGTAGACGCCGCTTCCTTTCCATCCGTATCCATTACACAGAAATCCACCCTCGCAATCGTTTTAAGCCCTTCAATCGTATTCTGCAATATCTGGTTAGAAATCATTTACCCCACTCCTTCTGTCTTTTAAGGCGCTATACAAATTCAACAATATTTTATGTAGATCATCATACTTTAAGTTTCCCCCAATGAAACTCCTTTTTTCATTTTAATATAAATGTACAAAAAAATCTACCTTCATTTGTAATGTTTTTGTGTATTTTTTATGGCTTTTGACGTTTTTTACCAATTTTAAAAATATACAACCTATACAAAACCAGATCAGCAAAACGGAAAAACGGATATTCCACTTTTTGCTGATCTGTGATATATTTATTATAGGTATGATTTTTTATAAAAATCTGCCTCACCATTTTTTCAAAGAAAGGAATGATAAAATGAATATTCCAGAATTATCAACTGCCTTAGCAAACACACAGGTAATGAATCAGGTTGGTCTCGCCGTACTTGACAAAGCGCTTGAAAACTCTCAGGCTGCGGGAGAAGGACTGATCCAAATGATGGACCGCTCCATGGAACTTTCTGTAAATCCTTATATAGGCGGTAACATTGATTTATTTGTTTAAGACGGCAGTCTCATTAAAACTAATTTTATGAATTGTTCTAATATAAAGCCGATTAATCCAGTCATAACGATAAGACAAATAGAAACTGCCAGCAGGAAGGGTAAGGTAACCATCTTATCCTTCTTTTGTTTTCTTTTTGTCCAGATATCAGATAAAATCTGACTCCTTCCTTCCACTCTGCCAATCCACATGAGCACTGCCCATGCCAATGGGAGCGTCACAGCCGTAAAAATCACATAAACTCCAATCGCAACCATCAGGAGTTCAGGGGCAATTGCCATCTCTTCACCGTAGGAATCTATACTTTCACTCATTACTCCGTATAGAAGAATCACCTGGCTTCCATTGATAAAGCCATGATATAAAACTGATGCCCATAAACTTCCCGTCGCCTCCACCAGGAGCACTGCAAAGATCCCCATAATAAAGGCATAAGCCGCCTGATTAAAATTCATATGAATCAGTGCAAAAATAATGGCAGACAAAATCATTGCCTTAAATGTACTTCCCGATTTGCAATAGGAACGATAATACCCACCTCTACATACAATCTCTTCAAAAACCGGTGCAATAATCCCTACCGATAGATACATGAGTGCGAAAGGGATGTTCTCCTGCTGGGTACTGAGGGTATCCGCTATTTCATTTTTCACCCAAAACTGCGTAAACAGATTCAGTAAAGACAAAACCGGCATACTCAAAAAGGTAAACAGCCCTATCATCAGCACGGAGCGAAATTTGATTCTGTGAAATCCGAGAAATGATGTCAGCTTCTCTTTTGATACCAAAGCAAAAATCAAGACCGGAAGAACTACTACCACCTCACAGACAAGGTTAGCAAGTACCAAATTATCTGCGACAAACGGAAAAAACATGCCAATTACTATGACCATGCCAAAATAACCGATTATGGTTATCAGGAATGCCCAATTTGCTTTTTTGCTGTTCATCCGTACACCCCCTACACCATCTTTATTCCGTCAGGTTCTATCACAATCAGCCTCTGCTTGTACAGATTTCCCACTGCCCGTTTAAATTCATTCTTACTCATGCCCGTTTCATTTCTTATAAGCTGAGGATCCGCCTTATCATTGAAAGGGAGCTTCCCTCCCTGTGCTTTCATCATTTCCATGATGCGGAGGGCATCGCTGTTCATCTGGATATAAGCCTTTTCCCTAAGGCTCAATGTCAGCTTTCCATCTTCAAGCACCTGTGCCACCCTTGCTTCTATCTGGTCTCCTGCCGAAAGACCATTTACCGGTTCCGCCTTGGGAATCAGCGCACTGTAGCAGTCATCAACGGCTACATATACGCCGTACCTTTCTGTAACTTCATAAACCCTTCCTGTAACCTTGTCATCCTTTTGATAAGGACTGCCAATCCGGAGATAAGGATATACTTTCATAGTGGTGCAAAGCCGCCCACTCTTGTCAATGTACAGCGCCACCAGGCATTCTTCCCCTTCCTTAACCGCTTTGGTCTGCTCCTTGAACGGAAGCAGCAGATCTTTTTCCAATTCCCATTCAAGAAAAGCTCCGATCCTTCCCACTTCCTTTACCTTGAGCACCGCCGTCTGCCCTACAGAAAGTTGGGGCTGTCTGGTAGTCGCTATCATACGGTCCTTTGAGTCTCTGTAAATAAAAACGTCGATGCTGTCTCCAATCTGCACATCTTTCGGCACTTCTTTTCCCGGCAGAAGTACTTTTTCCTCTGCATGCCCGCCATCCTTCGCATCGGCAAGATAAACTCCGAATGCTACTTCCTTAATAATTACTAATTCCTGTCTCTCTCCTAATCGTAACACTTTTCAATTCCTTTCTTCCTGCAGTTCCACCGTACAGCACACATTTTCCTCTTCATCTTTCAGCACGATGACATAACTTCCATCTTCTGTTTCTTTTGTGTAAGGAGTCAGCACATCCCCCAACATCACCTGTTTCTTATATTCTGCCCGCAATTGTTTCACCCTGCAGCTCTTTTGTAGGCTGTCCAGTGCAATTCTCACAAACTGCCCATTATTTACATGATGATTGGTATCCAGATGATGCGTTCTGATCTGCACGTCATCCTGCCTCTCCAGCTCTTTGGGAACTTGTATCCTTCTGGGTGCATAATCCATATCCAGCTTTGGTTCAAGCGCATATCCCTTCATCATCTCTTCAGTAGGTCTTACAGGCTTACCTGTTCTGGTATCAAGAAGACTCCAGATGGTGTTGGCACAAGCAAGACGCGCTCCCCCCTCGTCTGTCATCAAAAAATTTCGAAATCCAACAAAACCTTTAAATTCATAAGGGGCTGTTCCCACCGTAACCATTTCACCTAACTTTGGAAAACGTTCTGCCACAATCTGCCATGAAGACATGACCCAGACCATATTCCGTTCTCTTAAATAATCTACTCCCAATCCAATGTCCTCTGAGTGAAAAGTGGAACAGTCCTGAAAATAATCAAGCAGAGATTCCAACCTTAAACGTCCCGTCTCATCTAACTCGCTATATCTGATTCTGCTTTTATAACTATACATCTTCTTTTACCATCCTGTCCTTCCTTATCAAGCATATACCTGCCTCATCAACAGATAAATTAAATTATATCATGATTCTTCCCAAAAGAACATATTATACAAAAAACCCAGTGGAGATGTTCCACTAGGTTTAAATAGCTGGGCTACAAGGATTCGAACCTTGAAATGACGGAGTCAGAGTCCGTTGCCTTACCGTTTGGCGATAGCCCAATGTCGTTTACCTTTGGTATTATACATGATAATTTTGTCCTTGGCAAGTATTTTTTGAAACTTTTTTTATAAAGTTCGTTACTTTTTTGACATGCTGTTTTTTTTTAGATACTTTTTGCTTTCCTTAAAAAAAGATGTTTTCAACCTCCGAAAAATTTGTTATCTTTGAAATGCGGGAAGGTTTACACATGTTTTGAAATTCAGGAGGTTAAGATTTATGAGGTATTTTTTTAACGGAAAAATCGAAAAGCAGGATGCGCTTTACACGATTCGCATCCCATTTAACGTCTGGGAAGTCTGTAGAAAACGCGATGTAATCAAAGCAGACATCGTCCTGGATAATAAAATTATTGATTGCGAGCTTATACCTGAAGCAAAGGGCAACTATAAAATTCACCTTCAGGATGAAGATGTTTCTCATATCGACATTACACAGGTTCACAAAATACTGCTGCACATTACGGGAAGTTTAATTCAGATGAATCAGAACAGCCCCTACAGTTTTGAAAATCCCATCCGTAAAATTGACAGTATTGATGTTATCATCCAGCCCGAGGACGGACTCTGCGGTCAATCCTGTGTCGCCATGCTGGCAGGTATTACGCTTGCTGAAGTAATCAGCGTCATGGACTGCCGCGAATGGCAGGCGACCATGGGGCGCGTCATTTCCGCTCTCAATTATTACGGAATTGATCACAGCGACATTATCGTATACACGGAAGGACACGATGCAACGCTTCCTAAGTGCTGTATCCTAATGGAAAAAATGGGACTCTACTGCCATTACCTAGTACACTATGACGGCAAGTTTTATGATTCCAATCTGGGAATTGTTTCTGAATATGATATGAGCAAGCTTCTCGGTTACATGGAAGTAAAAGTTGACTGATTTTACAAAAACCTCCCGAATGCGTTTCCGGGAGGTTTTTTGACTGTAATTTGGAATTTATACCTCAAAAATAAGATCGCCATAAGTAGGCATCGGCCAAACCTGCTTATCAACCAACATTTCTGCTTCATCCACAGGAACGCGGAGCTTTTCCATAGCTTCTTTAACCACATCCTTATAGTAAAATGCCTGCTCCTTTGCATTACTAATGGCTCCTGCTTCTGCTTCCACCTCTTCCAGTTTCGTAAGCGCCGCCTTCATTGCAGACAGCTTATCAGAAACCGCCTTTAACAAGTCTATCTGAGCAGATGCATCTGCACCTGCATCCCTGACCGCAATCACAGTATCCGCCAAAGACTTGGTATAGCGAATGACTGCCGGTATGATCTGCTTGGAAGCCATATCGATCATGGTAAGTGCCTCTATATTGATCGTCTTCGCATAAGTTTCGTAAAGAATCTCTTCCCGGGATTCTAATTCCGCTTCTGTAAAAATACCAAATTTATGAAACAGTTTTACAGACTTCTCTGTGGTCAGCGTATCCACTGCCTCAATCATAGACTTGATGTTAGGCAGTCCTCTCCTTTCTGCTTCTACCACCCATGCGTCAGAATAACCATCTCCATTAAAGATAATTCTCTGATGTTTTGTCAGATATTCCTTAATCAGATCATGTACTGCCAAATCAAAGTCTTCCGCTTTCTCTAAAACATCTGCCGCCTCACAGAACGCTTCCGCAACAATTGCATTTAATATAGTATTTGGACTTGCAATGGAGTCTGCCGATCCCACCATACGGAATTCAAATTTATTTCCAGTAAACGCAAAAGGTGAAGTTCTGTTTCTGTCCGTGGCGTCTTTGGTAAAATCAGGAAGCGTAGAAACGCCGGTTTCCAGCTTACCCCCCTCTAAACAACGGGCTGCCTCACCGGTTTCAACAAGCTGTTTTACTACATCCTCAAGCTGTTCGCCTAAAAATACTGAAATAATAGCCGGCGGCGCCTCATTTGCACCAAGCCTGTGATCATTCCCTACGTCCGATGCACTCTGACGAAGCAAATCTGCGTGCCTGTCTACCGCCTTGATGATGCAGGCAAGAACTAGAAGAAATTGAATATTTTCATTGGGCGTCTCACCCGGATCTAACAGGTTTACGCCATTATCTGTCGTCAATGACCAGTTATTATGTTTACCGGAACCATTGACGCCTGCAAAGGGCTTCTCATGGAGCAGGCAAGTGAGTCCATGGCGCCCTGCAACCTTTTTCATTGTTTCCATAACCAGTTGATTATGATCTACTGCAATATTTGCTGTCTCATAAATTGGCGCCAGCTCATGCTGTGCAGGAGCCACTTCATTGTGCTGTGTCTTTGACGTAACTCCCAGCTTCCAAAGTTCAATGTTAAGATCCTTCATGTATGCACCAATGCGCTCCCGAATCGTTCCGAAATAATGATCCTCAAGTTCCTGTCCCTTAGGCGCCGGTGCGCCGAACAAGGTACGTCCCGCAAAAACGAGATCCGCTCTCTGTAAGTACTTTTCTCTATCGACCAAAAAATATTCCTGCTCAGGACCTACACTTGCAACTACCTTGGACGCCCCTGTGTTGCCAAACAGTCTTACAATTCGCAGCGCCTGTTCACTAATCGCCTCCATGGAACGCAGAAGGGGCGTTTTCTTATCCAACGCTTCTCCCTTATAAGAGCAGAACGCTGTAGGGATACACAAAATCACGCCTGTAGCGTCTTCCTTTAAAAAAGCCGGCGAAGTAATATCCCATGCCGTATAGCCCCTCGCTTCAAACGTAGCACGAAGCCCTCCTGAAGGAAATGAAGATGCATCGGGCTCACCTTTAATCAATTCCTTTCCCGAAAAATCCATAATCATCTTTCCATCTTCATCTGGATGAGAAACGAAAGAATCATGCTTCTCAGCAGTAATGCCTGTAAGAGGCTGGAACCAATGGGTATAATGGGTGGCACCATTTTCCACCGCCCAATCCTTCATTGCCTTAGCAACCACATCAGCTGCTGCCAGCGACAGCTCGCCGCCCTGTTCCATCACTTTAATGACTTCCTTGTAAACGTTCTTAGGCAGCCGCTCTTTCATAGTAGCGCGCGTAAACACTTTACTGGCAAAAATCTCCTCAACATTAATCATTTCACTCATACTTTTATACTCCCTTTCCTAAAATGAATCCGTCTCATGATTTCCCTCAGAAAAAGAAAAAATGCCCCAAAAAACTTTGGAACATCTTCGTTCGGAATATGATCTGGAAGGACTCTTTCCTTTACTTTTTTTAAGATACCGTATAATCCGCTAAAATGCAATACCTTTTTTAATTTTTATCAGTATTCGACAAAAAACCGTTAGGGACTTTAGCAGGAATAAGCATATTGTACAATGCTCATTCTCCCCCTGTCCCTTCCGCTTCCTTACAAACCCGGAGCAAATCATATCTGTCCGCCCGTTCACTTAAGTCCACCCAAAGCAATTGCTTAGAATGAGGAGCGCTTTCTACCGTTTCCCCATCCTGGGTCATTAGAGCGCACACCTGTACTGGAATATTTCTGCCATCCGGCTTCATAATCTCGATATAATCACCCACACAAAATTTATTTTTCTGTTCAATACGCGCAAGACCATCCTTTGACACCTCTTCCACCAGCCCCAAATAAATATATTCGTTCACATAGGTATTGCTGTCATAAATCTGTGTATTTTCGTCAGGTTTTCCAAAATAAAATCCTGTGGTAAACTTCCTGTACGTGCATTTTGCAATTTCTGCTTTATACCAGCCTATATTTGCACGGTATTTTTCTTCCGATTCCATATAATCGTCAATTGCCTTTCTATAGGTCCGTGCCACCGTTGCCACATACAATGCCGTCTTCATTCTTCCTTCTATTTTAAAACTGTCGATTCCGGCGTCAATCATCTCAGGTATATGCTCTATCATACACAGATCCTTAGAATTGAACAAATAAGTTCCTCTTTCATTTTCATACACTGGCAGATATTCTCCCGGACGCTTTTCCTCCACCACCGCATATTTCCATCTGCATGGGTGGGTGCAGGCGCCCTGGTTAGCATCTCTTCCGGTAAAATAACTGCTGAGCAGACATCTGCCCGAATAGGAAATACACATAGCCCCGTGAATAAAGCTTTCAATCTCCATATCCTCCGGAATTTTTTCCCTTATTTCCTTTATTTCCTTTAAGGAAAGTTCTCTGGCAGATACCACCCGCTTTGCTCCCAGCCGATGCCAAAACAGGTAGGTCATGTAATTGGTATTATTTGCCTGCGTAGAAACATGAACATCAATATCGGGACAGATTTCCTTTGCAAGCGTGAACATGCCTGGATCCGCAATAATCAACGCATCAGGCTCCATTTCCTTAAGTTCATGAAAATATGCCCGTGCGCCTTCAAGATCGTCATTGTGCGCGAGTATATTTGCCGTTACATGAACCCGCACCCCATATTTATGCGCAAAATCAATTCCCTTTTTCATTTCCTCAACAGAAAAGTTTTTCGCCTTGGCGCGCAGACCAAAGGCTTCACCGCCTATATATACAGCGTCCGCGCCGAACCGCACTGCTGTTTTAAGAACCTCCAGCGAACTGGCAGGTATAAGTAATTCAGGTTTATGCCTTTTTGCTCCCATTTGCATACTCTTTGCCTCCATATAAGCCCCCATTACAACTTTACACTTACCGTCACGCCGTCACCTATAGGCTGGATATCCGTCAAAAGTGCTTCATTATGCTTGAGTTCATATAAATATTCCCGCATCCGGCTGTGAATGGTACGATCCCTTCTTGTCACCGCAAACCGCGACTCCATCACATCTCCATCCTGCAGTACATTATCGGAAATCAAAAGACCTCCTTTCGGCATCAGTCTTAAAATCTCTGGCAGGAAATGAATGTACTGTCCCTTTGCAGCATCCATAAACACAAAATCATAAAATCCTTTAAGCTCCTTTAATATTTGAGCTGCATCTCCTTCTAACAAAAGAATCTGATCCTCCTTACCAGCTCTTTTAAAGTTTTCTTTCGCCACAGGAATCCTTTTTTCATACTTTTCTATGGTAGTAATCCTACAATCCCTAGGACCATACTCGCTCATCAGCAATGCAGAAAAACCAATGGCTGTCCCTACCTCCAAAATCTGCTTAGGCTGCTTTATTGCCAACAAGAGCTTCAAAAAACTCTGCATCTGAGGTCTGATAACAGGTACATTGGTTTTCAATGCAAATTGTTCTAAATCATTTAAAAACGGAGTATTTCCCGTGTCAAAGGAATTAATAAAGGTACTGATTCTTTCTTCCGTAATCACGTTTTTCATCCTTTATGCTCTATCGATTTTATGCAGCATTTATTGATCGCCTGCTCCCATGTCCTCCTGCGTCTCATCAACATCCGGAGACATAACTTCCAACATCTGTTCTGCTGTCATTTCCGTGCTGAGATCATAAATTCCGGAAGCAATTTTTCCATGATGAACAGAAAGCAATTCCTGAACCACAAAAAGATTCGCATCCTCAATCAGCCCTTTTTCTTCCAGCATATCTGCAATTTCTTTTACAGAAGCATCCTGCGCTACACTGACTGTAATCGTTCTGCCTCCTGAAGCAGAAACCGGTTCGTCCGCAAATACCCGGTAGCCAAAGTCATACGCCTGCGTGGCAGCACGAAAAACATACACGATTACCACTGCCAGCACTGCAACTTTAATAATCGTTTCCACTATTGTAACCACTAAACCCTTGATGTCCATAAAACAATTGTTCCTCTCTTAAAACTGACATACTTAAGGAAAAATTTACTCAAAATCCAATTCTTCAGTAATGATCATATTGATTTCCTGCATCAGCCTGCAAAATGCCAGTTCTGCCTTCAAAAAATCATCAACAATAGGATTTTCACGGAATTTCTCATATTCTTTCTCAAAAGCATCCATTTTATCAAACAGCTCATTTACCTGGCTTGTATTCTGAATTTCATAATTCCTCTGCCGAAACTCATTGACCTGTTTAAAAAGTGACGGGCTCTTTTTAATTTTCTCTAATTGGTAGCAATATCCCTTATAAGTATCCGTGCCTTTAATCGCCTTTACAAATTTTCCGGCTGCTGCTTCCATATGATTGTCCAGCATTCTTCTTCATCTCCTTATATTTCCATGATGATCGGCAGAATCATGGGACGGCGTTTGGTTTTTCTCCACACATACTCGCCAAGGGAATCCTTGATAGAACCCTTTAATTTTCCCCAATCGGCAATTCCCCTTCCAAGGCAGCTCTCTATCGCTTCATTTACCACAATCCTTGCCTCATCCATTAGTTCGTCAGACTCTCTAACATACACGAACCCTCTCGACACAATGTCAGGTCCGCTTACCAATTCATCCGTTGCTCCATCCAGCCCAAGCACTACAATTAAAATTCCATCTTCTGCAAGATGCTGCCTGTCCCGCAGCACGATATTGCCCACATCGCCGACACCCAGTCCGTCTACCAGAATATCTCCCACCGGCACCTTACCTGTTACCTGTGCCTTTTCTTCCGTCAATTCCAGTACATCGCCGGATTGCAGAATAAAAATATTTTCTTTAGAGAATCCCAATTCTTCCGCAATTTTTGCCTGTGCCTTCAAGTGCTTATATTCCCCATGGACAGGGACGGCATATTTAGGGCGTACAAGCGTATAAAGCAGCTTGATTTCTTCCTGGCAGGCATGTCCTGAAACATGTACGTCCTGAAAAATGACATCTGCACCCTTCAGCAGCAATTCATTAATTACATTTGTGACCGCCTTTTCATTTCCGGGAATCGGATGAGAGGAAAAAATAATGGTATCTGTAGGTCCTATAGAAATCTTCCGATGGTTGTCCTCCGCCATACGGCTCAAAGCCGCCATGCTTTCTCCCTGACTTCCTGTAGTAATTATGACCGTCTTCTCATCAGGATAATTTTTAAGAAGCTCTGTATCGATCAGAGTATTCTCCGGAATCTTCAAATAACCAAGATTGGTCGCCGTCTCGATGATGTTCACCATACTGCGGCCTTCCACCACTACCTTCCGCCCAAACTTATAGGCAGAGTTGATAATCTGCTGCACTCTGTCCACGTTAGAAGCAAAAGTGGCAATAATGATACGCGTATTCTTATGCTCTTCAAATAAAATATCAAATGTTTTTCCTACCGTCCGCTCAGAAGGCGTAAATCCCGGTCGCTCCGCATTGGTAGAATCGCACATAAGCGCCAGTACACCCTTCTTTCCAAGTTCTGCAAAACGTTGCAGATCGATGGCGTCACCAAATACCGGCGTATAATCCACCTTAAAATCTCCTGTGTTCACCACGATGCCTGCCGGTGAATAAATTGCCAAAGCCGCCGCATCTACGATACTGTGGTTCGTTTTGATAAATTCAATGCGAAATTGTCCCAGATTGATGGACTGACCGAATTTCACCACCTTGCGCTTTGTGTGGTTCGTCAGATTATGTTCCTTTAATTTGTTTTCAATAATTCCCATGGTCAATTTCGTTGCATAAATAGGCACATTAATGTCACGAAGCACATAGGGAAGCGCACCAATATGATCTTCGTGCCCATGGGTAATAACGAATCCCTTAACTTTTTCTATATTATTTTTTAAATAGGTTACATCTGGAATCACCAGATCGATTCCCAGCATATCATCTTCTGGGAAAGAAAGACCGCAGTCCACCACAATAATACTGTCTTCATATTCAAAGGCAGTAATATTCATACCAATCTGCTCAAGACCCCCTAATGGAATTATCTTTAGTCCTAAGCTGCTTTTCTGTTCATTTTTTTTCAATCAATTCTACCTCCGGTAATCCGTATTCTCATTCATTTTAAAGTTTTACGTAAGTTCGACGTCTTCAAGAAGGTTTTCAAATACAGCAGCAACCGCAGACATTTCCGTGTCATCATCTACAATCTCATAAATCGCTTCCTTAGCTCCTGCCTCGGAGACTTCCTTCAAGATCAAAGCCTCTCCGTCGCCTTCCTGAACATCCGTCACCAGAAGATACTGGCTTCCGCCCAGCCTGGTCTGTTCCAAAACGTAAAACTCTACACTTTCTTGTAATCCACTTTCTAGTGTACCAAGAATAAATCTAATTTTTTCCAATCATTCTTCTCCTTGCTTCATTTTCCTGTAGTCCAAAAAGCCCTGTAAAATAAGTACAGCAGCAATCTGATCTACATATTCCTTGCGGTCTTCCCTTCGTATCCCGACTTCCATCATCGCCTTATCTGCCGCTACGGTGGTAAGTCTTTCATCCCAGGTATGTACGAAAAGTCCTGTCCTCCTCTCTAACTTGTCCTTAAACTCCATAGTTACCTCTACCCTAGGTCCCAAGGTATCATTCATATTTTTGGGCAGCCCTAAGACGATTTCAGTAACCTGGTATTCTTCTATCAAAGCCTCCAGCCTTGCCAACGTTTGGCGCAGCTTATTTTCGTCTTTTCTTCTTATAATTTCTATTCCCTGAGCAGTAATCAGCAAGGGATCACTAATCGCCACCCCTACCGTTTTGGCCCCAAAATCCAAACCCATTATTCGCATCTTAATATCACTTTCCGCTCCTTATTCCTGCTTATTTCCAGTGATTGTTCTTAATATACTCTGTCAGCATCTCTTCTACCAGTTCGTCCCTTTCAATCCTCATAATAAGACTTCTGGCATTTTTGTAACTGGTAATATAAGTGGGATCCCCAGACATGATATATCCCACAATCTGATTCACAGGATTATAACCTTTCTCTGTTAATGCCGCATAGACATCCGCAAGGATTTCTTTTACGCTGGCGCTGTCTGTCTCTACTTTAAAAAATTGTGTATTTCCCAAATCCTGCATACTATAATCCCCATTCCTGCCCCACCCGTAACTTTTGGGCATGGGCGTTTAAAAGTATATCTTCTATCTTACTCCTTTTTACCATAAAATTCAATTGTATTTACGGTCTAAACAATAAAATATCCGGCTCTAAGAAACCTGTCAGGCTGCCTTTTTTTATTTGACCGGAAAGATTTTCCCCAGTTTCAAAGGCAGCACGAATGTATTCTTTGGTATGCCCTGTCTGATATCTCTTACCCTTGATGATCTTCTCTTCTTCAAACAATATCCGGACATCCTTATGTAGGTGCATTTCTCTGTATTTACGAGACATGTTTTGATCCAACTCTAAAAGCACATTGCTGCGCTGCGCCTTGACCGCCTCTGAAAGCTGTCCGTCCATAGCTGCTGCCGGCGTTCCCTTTCTTCTGGAATATTTGAATATATGCATCTCATAAAATCCTACTTTTTGAAGGAACTGACATGTGATATCAAATTCCTCCTCTGTCTCCTTGGGAAATCCCACGATCACATCCGTGGTAATTGCCGGCTGGTCAAAATATTCCCTCAATATACATACCTTTTCATAGTATTGCTCCGCGGAATATTTTCTATTCATTCTTTCAAGAACTGTATCGCAGCCGCTCTGCAAAGAAAGATGAAAATGCGGGCAGATAGCGGCACATTGGGATAGTCCTCTTGCAAATTCCTTTGTGATAATCCTAGGTTCTAACGATCCCAGTCTAATGCGCTGGATTCCCGGAATTTGTTCCACCCTCTGTATCAACGATAAAAGTCCGCTTTTTGAAAAGTCATTTCCACCACTCATGCCGTAAGAGCTCAGATGGATTCCCGTAAGCACGACTTCCTTATAGCCATTTTCGGCAAGCCCTTCTATCTCCTCTGCCACCTCCTCCATTCCCCGACTCCTGATCCTTCCCCTAGCATAAGGAATAATACAGTAGGAACAAAATTGATTGCAGCCGTCCTGTACCTTAATAAAGGCTCTGGTATGTTCTGCCGTATGGGTCAGCTTCATGGATTCATATTCGTGGGTACTGCTGATGTCTATAATTGTTTTTCCCTTTAAAGTTTTATCTCTCACTATGTCATCACGGTCACCGTTTTCTTTCTCTTCCAAATATTCCTTAAGAATCGGAATGAGATCTTTTTTCCGATTATTTCCGATGGCAAGATCAATGCTCATATCTTTCAAAGCATCTTCCGTTCCCGCCTGAACATAACATCCCACAGCCACCACTACAGATTCCGGGTTCATTTTCTTTGCACGATGAAGCATCTGCCTGCTTTTCCTGTCTGCAATATTCGTCACAGTGCAGGTATTAATAATATAAATATCGGCTTTTGCATCAAATGGTACCACCTCATATCCGTTCTCTTTTAGTACCTGCTGCATATAATCCATCTCATATCCATTTACCTTACATCCAAGGTTATGAAATGCCACACTTCTCATACTTTACTCCCATTCACTCTTACGCGCTACTTTTTTGTGCTGTTTTATCATTGACTTTTGGAGTACAAACCTTTACTATAATAGCAGAAGGTATGCAAAATTTAAGGAGGTAGTTCCCAATGAAAACAGTTCAGATTTCATTAAATTCTATTGACAAGGTAAAATCTTTTGTAAACGATATTACAAAATTCGATTATGACTTTGATTTAGTATCCGGAAGATATGTAATTGATGCAAAATCCATTATGGGTATCTTCAGCTTAGACTTATCCAAGCCCATCGACTTAAATATCCATGCAGAAGAAAACATTGATGAAGTTCTCGAAATCATCAAGCCTTATCTGATTTAATGAATATTGTGAGCTGGCCAACCGCCAGCTCCTTTTTATTTCCATCGCTTACCATAAAAATGCCTCCCAAGGTGCAGCGTCATCAACTACCATCTGACAATCACAAGCTCATCCGTATCCAGCGCTTTCTGTACCAATTCTTCTATTTTTTCCTCCAGGTTCTGTTCGTGTCTTTTAATGACATTCAAATTAGGCTTTGTTACAGGATGCTTTGCCACAAATATCGTACAGCAGTCTTCATAGGGCAGAATAGAGGTCTCATAGGTTCCGATTTTTTCTGAAACGTCCACAATCTCCATCTTGTCAAATCCAATCAAAGGTCGGAAGACCGGAAGCGTACACACCTCATTGGTCACCGCCAGAGACTGCACCGTCTGGGAAGCCACCTGACCGATGCTTTCACCGGTAATCAGTCCCAGACATTCATTTTCCTTTGCAATCCTCTCAGCAATCTTCATCATATATCTGCGCATGATGATGGTAAGCTCCTCATGAGGACATTTCTCATAAATATAAAGCTGAATATCTGTAAAATTGATAATATGAAGATAAACCGGACCCGCATAACGGGATACCAGCTTCGCCAGATCGATTACCTTCTGCTTTGCCCTGTCGCTGGTATAGGGAGGCGCATGGAAATAGACCGCATCGATCTTGACCCCACGCTTTGCAATCATATAACCGGCTACAGGGGAATCGATTCCCCCCGACAGAAGCAGCATCGCCTTGCCGTTGCTGCCTACCGGCATACCGCCGGGACCCGGTATTTCTATGGAATAAATGTAAATCTTTTCTCTGATCTCCACATGCAGCATCACATCGGGATGATGGACGTCCACCTTCATCTCGGGAAATGCATCCAGCACCGCGCCGCCCAATTCCATATTCAGTTCCATGGAATTCATGGGATAATTTTTCCTTGCCCTTCTGGCATGGACTTTAAAGGTAATGTTTTTATCCTCATATATCTTGTCCACATATTCCACCAGCTTTTGGGCAAGTTTCTCATACCCTTCATCTTCCACATGAATGACCGGACAGATTCCCGAAATGCCGAACACCGTCTTTAAGTTGTCCACCGCCTCGTCATAGTCGAACTCGGAAAGGGCATGCACATAAATCCTGCCGTCTGTGCGGGTGACTTTAAATTCTCCCTCGCACCTTTTCAGCGCATACTTTATCTGCTGCACCAGCGCCTCTTCAAATAAATATTTATTTTTTCCTTTTACGCCGATTTCTGCGTATTTGATTAAAAATGCACTGAACATATTTTGCTCCTATCTGTGGACGCCGGCACGCCTTCCGTCCGCTGCTGCGCCTTTCTCTATCTAAGAAGAATGACCCCGAAGAGCCATTCTTCCCGAAAAGTGTTTCTAATTTCGCGTGTATCTCCTAAGCATGGGAATTATATCATACATTGTCTGTAAAGTATAGTTTATTTCTTCCATTGTGGTAAAAACCGAAAAACTGAAACGAATTGTAGAGCCAAGCAGTTCTTCCGAAACGCCCATCGCACGCAGGGTAGCGGAGGGCTGAGGCTTGCGCGCGGAACATGCGCTTCCAGCGGAAACATAGATTCCCTGATCCTCCAATGCGTGAAGAAGCACTTCGCTTCGCACGCCTCTTATGGAGACGCTCACCACATGGGGCGCTCCCGTCTCATCCAGGTGTCCGTTTACAATCACATCATCGATCTTTTGTACGCCTTCCACGAAAGCACGCTTGATTCGGTACAGCTTTTCAATCTCCTGGTCCAGATTTCCATAAACCAATTCGACCGCCTTTGCAAGTCCTGCAACAGCAGGGACATTTTCTGTGCCGGAGCGGATGCCGTTTTGCTGTCCGCCGCCAAAAAGGATGGGCTTTATTTTTACCTTTTCATCTACATACAAAAAGCCTACTCCCTTGGGTCCATGAATCTTATGGCCACTTACAGATAAAAGATCTATCTTCATTTTTTTTGGATATATCCTGAACTTTCCATACCCCTGCACTGCATCTACATGGAACAGGATATTGGGATTCATTTTTTTGATCAATGCTCCCGCCTGTGCAATGGGCTGCATGGAACCCACTTCGTTGTTGGTGTGCATAATAGAAACCAAAATCGTCTCCCCTGTAATCGCACGCTGTAAATCTTCCAGATGGATACACCCCTTTTGGTCTACCGGAAGATAAGTTACCCGAAAGCCTTCCTCTTCCAAATGCTTCATGGTTTTCAGGACCGCAGGATGTTCAATCTGTGTGGTAATCAAATGCCTTCCGCTCCGACAATTTGCTCGGGCGCATCCAATCAAAGCAAGGTTATCTGATTCCGTTCCTCCTGAAGTAAAAAAGATTTCTTTTTCATTTACCTTTAAATTTCTGGCAATTACATCCTTTGCATAACGGATATATTTCTCTGCCTGAACGCCCTTTCTATGGAGACTTGAGGAGTTTCCGTAGTCTTCACACATAATCTGGGTCATCAGCGCAGCTACCTCGTCAAAGCATCTGGTGGTTGCCGAATTATCTAAATATACCTCCATAATATCACTGGCCTTTCTGAACAGAGTATTCGTTCTTATCCTACTATTACTATATGATTATCTCTCCAAATGGTACATTATCATGGACAGAACCGCCATTCCCGCCGTTTCCGTCCTCAGGATGCGGCGCCCTAAGGTGATGGGCTTTATCCCCTCCTTTACTGCCGTTTCCACCTCTTCCCCAGCAAATCCTCCCTCCGGTCCAATGAAAATTGCAATGTCCTCACCCGGCTTTAATCCGCCAATCAACTCTCTTGTCCTTTCCATGTCTTCTGCAAGTTCGTAAGGAATCATTCTTACCTCTGCACATTTGCTATAATTTACTGCCTCTTTAAAGTTCATCACTTCTTTTACTTTGGGTATGATTCCCCTTCGGCTTTGCTTGGCTGCCGCCTGCGCGATTCCCTGCCATCTCGCCGTTTTAGTTTTTGCTTTCTTTTCATCCAGCTTTACCACTGCTCGGGCGCAGGAGACTGGTATAATCTCATATATGCCGAGTTCCACAGCCTTTTGAATAATCAGTTCCATTTTATCCGCCTTGGGAAGCCCTTGGAATAGATAAATCTTCGAGGGAAGTTCAACCCCTTCCTCCTTAATAAATCGGAGTTCGCAGACTATTTCTTCTTCGCTAAGCGTTTCAATGCCGCAGCGGTATTCCTTTCCGTCTACACCGTTGCTGACGGACAACTCCTCCCCGGGTTTCATGCGAAGAACATTTTTAATATGATTCACATCCCCGCCCGTAATCATGATTTTATTTCCCTGAATCTGCCCGGGTTCTACAAAAAATTGGTACATTGATACAACCATACCCTTCTATCATCTATATTTTGATTTTGCATTTTTCTTATTGCCAATATTGCTGATTACGTCGCTGATATTTGGAAAATCCTGGTTAAGCTCCTTTGCGTGCCACAACACCGACCCACTCTCCCTGATGGTTGACCTCCAGGACCTCCAGTCCCGCCGCCTTTACCGCATCCACCACCGTCTGCTCCTTATCATCAATGATACCAGAGGTAATGTAAATTCCGCCCTTTTTGAGATGGTTCACAATAACCGTGGTAAGCGGCACCAGCACTTCCGCCAGAATATTGGCAGCTACGATATCATAACACTCCGTGCCGACCTGTTCCTGGATTTCCTGCTCCGTAATAATATTGCCAATAATCAGCTCAAATGCCTCATCTGCAATGCCATTCGCCTCCTTGTTTTCCCTGACCGCTTCTATGGCGCAGGGATCAAGATCAGTCCCTACCGCACTTTTTGCCCCGAACATAATAGAAAGAATCGCTAAAATACCACTCCCGGTTCCTACGTCTAAGAGTCTGGTTTCTGGCGTAATGTACTTGCGCAGCGCGCGGATGCAGAGCTGGGTGGTATCATGCATGCCTGTCCCAAAAGCAGTTCCCGGGTCAATGTGAAGAATCATCTTATCCCGATCCTCCGGCGCCGCCTCCTCCCACGAAGGAATCACCAGAACATCATCTATGGTAAACTGGTGGAAATACTGCTTCCAATTGTTAATCCAGTCAATGTCTTCCGTTTCCTCCACGGCAACGCTTCCCTCTCCAATATCCATGAACCCACGAAGTTCGTTTAGCTGCTCCTTCACGCTTTCAAGAACCGCCTGCTGCGTGGTTTTCTCCCCATTTAGTAATAGCCCTCCATTTTCTGCTTCTTCCACAAAAAAACTGAGATAGGCTATCCCGTCATCCTCCGGTCCTTCCGGGAGGATATCCACGAACATCTGCTCCTTTTCCAGCGCTGTCAAAGGAACCTTGTCCTCAATCTGAGCCCCCTCAAGCCCAATATCATATAAAGTGCTGATGATAATATCTTCGGCATCTGTAACTGTTTTGATTCTGAATTTCGTCCACTTCATCCTTCTAATTCCTTCCAAACTGATTTTCTATTGTTCCATTATATGTAAAAAATGTTTTATTTACAAGGCTTCGTTTGACTATTTAGGCTTCCTATTCTATACTTAAAGCTGCAATTTATTTTTAATACTCACCAAATAGAAAGCGCATTCAAAAATGATTCAAGATATCTACCCACAAATTTACCATAACGAATACAAAGACTTAACCCCCCAGGAAAATGACTTTATTCTTGTCTTTGATAAGCACACCGCCCTGCTCCGGTTCCAGTCAGATGAAAGCCAACACAAAAAGCTGCGCTTCCCCACACGAAAGGAACTGGAAGGCTATGGGTGCACCTATCACTATCTATTTTCCATAGACAATTATCAATATTTTCTGGCTTGCCCTGCTGCCGATTCCTTGCAGATTGTCCTTCCCGGCTACTCCTACGAGGATGTTCGGATTTTCCGCACCGCAGACTCTAGGCATACTGCCTTTGCCGGAATCACCGCCCATCATCTTTTCAACTGGTATCAGACCAACCAGTTCTGCGGGCGCTGTGGGCACCAAATGACCCCTGACCGCAAAGAGCGGATGCTCTTTTGTCCTGATTGTCATAATACAGTTTATCCAAGGATTTCTCCCGCTGTCATTGTAGGAATCATAAACGGGGACAAGATACTGATGAGCCGATATGCGGGGCGCCCTTATACCAATTATGCCCTTATTGCCGGTTTTACTGAAATCGGGGAAAGTGCGGAACAGACCGTCCGAAGAGAAGTGATGGAGGAAGTAGGGCTCAAAGTAAAAAATATCCGTTACTATAAAAGCCAGCCCTGGGCATTTTCAGGAAGTCTTCTCATGGGATTCTTCTGTGACCTGGACGGCTCCGATCAAATCACTTTAGATACCAGTGAGTTGTCGGAAGCCGGCTGGTTTCACAGAGATGAAATTACCCTGGAGAACGACCATGTAAGCCTCACCAGAGAGATGATTGTCAAATTTAAAGAAGACGCTTATAAGTCATAATACATCTTAAATTCTGCTGGAGAAGGAATCTGCTCCATTTTCTTTAACTCTGCTCTTTTGCGTGCTACCCAGACATCGATAAGCCGCTGCGGAAATACGCCGCCCTTGGTCAGGTAATCATGATCTGCCTCTAATGCATCCAACGCTTCACCTAAAGATTTAGGCAGTCCTTTAATTTTTTTCTGTTCTTCCTCTGACAAAGTATAGAGATTGAAATCATAAGGTCCCCATCCATTTTCTGCGGGATCGATCTGATTTTCAATTCCGTCCAGCCCTGCCATCAAAATGGCTGCATATGCATAATAAGGATTGGCGGTGGCATCCGGGTTGCGCAGTTCAAACCGCTTGGTCTGCGGCGACTTGGCATAAGCAGGAATACGAATGACCGCACTGCGGTTGGAAGTTGCATATCCAATGGTAACCGGCGCTTCATATCCCGGCACCAGACGTTTAAAGGAATTGGTGGATGGGTTGGTAAACGCGCACAGAGAAGCAATATGTTTCAGCAGTCCGCCCATAAAATAATGGGCTGTACGGCTTAATCCAGAATATCCATTTTCATCATAGAATAAAGGCTGTCCATCTTTGAAAAGCAGCATATGGACATGCATGCCGCTGCCTGCCTCCTGATAGATTGGTTTTGGCAGGAAAGTCGCCGTCTTTCCCTCCTGAGCTGCCATATTCTTGATGATGTATTTAATAATCATGGTATTGTCTGCCATATCAGGCATTTCCGCAAGTTCCACTTCGATCTCCATCTGACCCGGACCGCCTACTTCATGATGATGATATTTTACTTTAATCCCCCAGTCCTCCATCATCATACACATCCGGCTGCGCAGATCGTATCCCACATCTTGAGGAGAAGCCACATGATACCCGCCTTTATAGGGAACCTCATATCCGTTATTCCCCGGTGTGTCCAGACTGCAATTCCAGTCCGCCTGTCTGGTATCAATCCGATAGCCGCACCGCTGAGGAGATACTTCGTAACGCGCTGAATCAAATAAATAAAATTCAAATTCCGGTCCGATGACCATCTTGTCCGCAATGCCGCTTTCCTTCATATATTCCACAGCGCGCAGGCTTACATTCTTGGGGTACTGGTCAAAGGGCTTATTCTCTCCCTTTCCAATCGTGCAGACATTTCCGCACATGGTCAGTGTAGGCACCTGCGCAAACGGATCCACATACGCGGTATCCGGATCCGGCAGGAACACCATATCGCTCTTTTCAATCGGTGCATATCCATAATTGGAACCGTCAAATCCGATTCCATAAGTAAACGTATCCTCTCCAAACCGCTCCACAGGAATCGTAATGTGGCGCCAGCGCCCGTCGATATCCGTCATCTTAAAATCGATCATACGAATATTCTTTTCCTCGCACAACTTCTTAATCTCTTCGCTCTTACCCATAATCTTTTTCCTTTCCCTTTCCACTTTTGATGCATATCTGCAATCATTTAAATTGTATCATCCCGGCGTCAAATAAACAATAAAAACTCGTCTACTCCGCCCAGCTTAAAGCCTCCTCCAAACTTTCCGCGCCCAGTATGTTCAGCATGAACTCTATATATTCCTGAGCTCTGTCGGTATCGATATAGCGGAAGACCTCTTTGAGGTACTTTTCGGAGTGATTGTATTCATAAAGACCAAAGGCAAGTCCGCTCACCACCTCTTCCGGTGCATCCGTCTGCCTGTTCAAGATAAATGCATCTATATGGAGATTTGCATCCACAATAAAATAGCAATAGGCAAATGCAGCTGCCTGCAGTTTTTCCCCGGACCTGGAGGAAAATCCGAGTTCTGTAATAGTAATGCTTCTCATCTCTCCTTCCGTATCCAGATATTCCTCCTGCCCTAAAAGATCCGTCAGTACACTCAGATTCATAATTGTTAAAACTTCTGCATCCTGCGTCTTATCGTTCTCCGAAGACCAGTAATTTACACGTGTGAGTGGTTCCGGATAAGGGTGAATCGCAATTCCCCAGTCATAGTTTCCATGCGCCCTTGCCGCATCATTAAATGCGGCGAGCAGTTCCCTCGCATTAAAATAATTTTTGTTGTTGCCATGATTGCTGTTCCAGTCATGATCTATACTGAAATACACCCGCGCATTTGCATACTTGCTTTTAATCGCTTGATAAAAAATGCGGAATGATTTTTCAAATTCCTGCACATAGTATACAAGATCCTTGGTGTTCATATAATTCCAAGTCTTAAACTGATTAATCTCATTTGCGATTACCCAGTTATGCACCATTCCATGTTCGCCACCAGAATATCGTTGTGCCAAGAATTCAGCCACCGCTTCAAGGGTCTTTACCCCCTCCTCTTCCTCGGTATTGAACATGTAATAATATGCGCCACTCTTTTGATCCCTCGCCTTGGGATGAATCATCTCCATGTACGCATTATTCCAGTCATTCAGCACCACTGCCGTAGAACACATACCCATCGTTTCCAGGTAAGAAAACAATCCGTCATAATCATTTACCACTTTCCCGTTAAAGTGATATTCTTTCCCTTCAAAGGTATATACAATCGTGGGATAATCTTCATCCGTGGTCTCACCCATAAGAATCGATAAGGGCATATTGTAGATGGTGTGCTTCACTTCCAACTCCGTCAATTCCTTCGTTCCCAACATGGTAGGGTCTAACAAAACGCCTTTTTTGGATTCTATATCGGGGTATGAATCCTGATTCTCCGCCAGCACTTCCGGGTTTGACAGATAAACGCCTCTTCCTGCCGGTACATATCTTCCCTCCACAAGAAGCGCAGGAATAAATTTCCTAAAGAGATATTCCTCTTCATAGTCAAAAGAAACCTCCGATATTTTTCCTTTTTCCCATATAACTTCCGGATCCCCTGAAAGTTCCTGCATATCCTCATAGCATTCTGCTGTAAATAAATAGAAATACGCATCATCACTTTCAGGAATTTGCGGCATCACCAGTGAATATGTCATTTGTCCCGGTTCCTCCGCATCAATAAGCGCCGTGCCGGAACCATAGTCTGCCAGTTCATCCGCCGATACCTTTCTATCTCCTTTGGCAAGCTGTTCTAAAACTGCTTCCTCAGACTGTGTCTTATTTTCTTTTTCCTCTGTGGCTTCTGTAACGACCTTTTCTCCGCTGGCAGGCACCTTCCCGCTGCATCCATACAAAAGTCCCGCCAGCAAAGCCGCTCCTGTGTATAACAAAAGAAGCCTTTTTTTCATTTTCCCCATTTCTTTATACACCATCATCCTCCCGCACTTACAAATATTTCACCGTCACCGCTACCCCGGGACGTTCCTCTATCTCTTCCGATACAAATATCTTCCCTTGACCAATCTGTGTATATATTTCATAACATTTTTTCATGGTGACATGCTGAAACTTCCATTCCGTCTCCAGCATCGGAATGCCTGCACAGTTATCTTTCATACCATAGCGCACACTCTGACCGGCAAACGCCTCAGACCACTTCCCGCCTTCTGCGAAATAATCGTCCAAGGAAATGACCACCGCATTTGCAATATCCTTCACCGCGCTGGTCAAAAAATATTCCGAACGTTTATTTTGATCCACATCCACTCCAATCAGCAAACCTTTTTCCCTGCCTGCTGCTTCCAAAACCGATTCATAAAGAAAGCCTCCGCATGCAAAAATCACTTCTGTACCTTCTTCATACCACCGTACCGCTTCCCCGCAGATTTCCTCTGATGACTGAAAAGTTCCCGCATACCAATAATTGACCGTTACATCTTTAAGCCCAAGTTCCTTTGCCGCATCATCGATTCCCTGCAGATAACCATAACCATACCGAATGACAGGAGGCTCCTCCTTTCCGCCGATAAACCCAAGATTCCGATATCCTTCCAAAACAGCCATATAACCCGCCAGATAACCGGACTCCTCCTCCTTAAAGGAAACACAATGTACATTATCTTCTATCTCTAACGGCTCTCCCTGCGTGTCAACAGGAACTCCGTCTATGAGCAGGAAACAAATATCCGGATAAACATCCTGCAGCTCCCCTACAGCCTCCTGAAAATCATAGCCTGCACAGACCACCACCTTGGCATCATTTAGGATGGCATCTTCCACCGTCTCCACATGCCCCTCCAGATTATCTTCCTCCACATTGTAATATGAAAAGGAGACGCCTGCTGCCAGCGCATACATCTGGATGCCCTCATAAATAACCTCATTATAATTTCCGTCCATGACCACACCGTCTGACACAAAGGCAATCTCTCCTCCCGTTTCCTGATAATCCCCATAGTGATCTTTTAGCAAATCTGCCATGGGATCTACCTGCGCTGCTTCTTTTTGCTGCTTCTGTATCTCTATATCCACTACGGGACTCTGCATTTCCTCCGATGCAGTTTCCTGCGCTTCTTCTCCATTACACCCTGCCAGCATGCCGGCAAGGAGAAGGATCGCCATACTGCCTGCAATTTTTCTCTTCATCCTGATACCCATACTTTTCACCTCTTTGTCAAGTATAGCATCTCCTGCTAAGATTTGCAAAAGGAGCAGCCCATAATTGAGCCGCTCCCTTAATAAAATGCTCCTAATCAGCACAAAATCATCTCTGCAATGTCTTCAAACTCCTCCTGCCGTTCGTCCGTCAAAATCGTTCCAGATGTAAAAGAGGCAAAAGTTACCGCGCTGATTACGTGAAATTTACTGTTATCACATAGGACATATGCCTTTCTGCACTGTTCTATCGCTGTCCTTTTCATCAGCGCTTCGCTTTCATCCGGCGTCGTAAATCCCGCAGTCCTGCTGACACCGTTGGTTCCAAAAAATCCCTTGGTAAAATGATAGTCCTTCAGGGTAAGCGCCGCCATGGCGCCCACCACAGCCTCTGTCGAACTTTTCAATGTGCCGCCAATCAGTACGACATGCGCTCCTTTTGCTGCCAATTTCTGCGCGTGGGCAACGGCATTTGTCACAAAGGTCACATTGGCAGTTTCTACAAAATCCAGCATATACCCGGTGGTGGTCCCCGCATCCAGATATACAAAGTCCTGGGGTTCGATCAGCGATGCCGCATATCTGGCAATCCGCTTCTTTTCTTCTTTGTTTACCTCCGCCTTCTGGGTCACGGTAGGTTCTACGGACTGGTAGATGTGATCCATGCGGACGGCTCCCCCAAACACTTTGACCAGTCTTCCCGCCTTATCCAGCACAATGATATCTCTTCGCGCCGTGGATTCTGAAATCCCTAAAAGTTCTGTCAGCTCTGTCACCGTCACACTGCGCTTTTCTTCCAGTATTTTCAAAATCATTTCGTGCCTTTGCTCTGATAACATACCTTCCTCCATTTTAGACCAGCAATATTCTGCTTCCAGCTTAACCGGAAGGAAAAATGTAATCTACAAACTTTCCTGCATCAATTTGCTGACCGCTTCATATGCCGCCTCTTCATCCTCGCCGTCAAAAGTTACCACAACTTCGTTTCCTTTCTTGATGCCGAGTCCCATGATACCGAAGATTTTCTTACAGTCGCCTGACTTGCCGTCCTTTGTGATCATAATGCTGCTTGTAAATGCCTTCGCTGCCTTTACCAGCTCTCCTGCCGGACGTGCGTGGATTCCCTGAGGGTCTGTGATTACATACTTGAATTCTTTCATAATGATTCTCCTTTTCTTATTTTATTATTTTATTTTTTAAGATTCAATATTTTTCTTTAAGATGCCTAGCAGCGCTGTGGAAATTAGAGTTCCAGCCACCAATGCAATTACGTACATCAGCGGATTCCCCACCACAGGAAATACGAAGATTCCGCCGTGAGGCGCCATCAATGTACAATTAAGCAGCATAGACAGCGCACCTGCTGCGCCTGAACCGATAATACATGCCGGAAGTACATGGATAGGATCGGATGCCGCAAAGGGAATAGCTCCTTCTGTGATAAATGCAAGCCCCATGATAAAGTTGGTAGGACCGGACTCTCTTTCTTCTTTCGTAAATTTCTTCTTGAAAAGAAGGGTTGCCAGTGCAATGGCACAGGGAGGCGTCATGCCGCCGATCATCACTGCCGCCATAATGTCATAATTTCCTGCCGCAATCGCTGCCGTGCCAAACACGTACGCCGCTTTGTTGAAGGGACCTCCCATATCTATTGCCATCATGCCGCCTAAAATCAGTCCCAGAATCACTTTGCTCGTTCCGCCCATGCTGGTCAGTCCATTGTTAAGGGCAGTGTTGATGCCTCCCATAACAGGTTCTACCACAAATGACATGAGCAGCCCCATCAGCAGAATACCAACCAGCGGATAAATCAGCACCGGCGCAATCTTTTCCAAAAAGTCGGGCAGTTTATCACAGAGCTTGCGAAGCAGAACAATGATATAACCTGCTGCAAAGCCAGCAACTAAAGCTCCAAGGAAACCGGACTTCCCGCCGGAAGCAATCATGCCGCCCACAAACCCAAGGGCAAGTGCCGGTCTGTCACCGATTGCCATGGCGATAAATCCCGCCAGAACCGGAAGCATGAAACCAAATGCAACGCCGCCTAGATTCTTAAACCATGCTGCAATCGGCGTAATCGTACCAAAATCTGCCCGCTCCGCTACGTCCAGCGCATTCATATCCACACAGAGCCCATCAATCAGAAAGGCTATAGCTATCAGGATACCGCCGCCCACTACAAAGGGAAGCATATGGGATACCCCGTTCATAAGCTGGGTATAAATCTGGTGCCCTACGCCGCCGCTCTTTTTTGAAGTGGAAGAAGATGTCTGGGATCCTGCTGCTGCATGATAAATCGGCGCATCTCCTGCAATGGCGCGGTCTAAAAGTTCTCCTGCCTTGCTGATTCCGTCAGACACCTGACATGCAATCACCTTTTTTCCGTCAAATCGATCCATAGGAACCTGCGCATCCGCCGCAACGATGATGCAGTCCGCCTCCTCAATCTCCTTTGACGTTAACACATTCTTTGCGCCGCCGGAACCTCTGGTCTCTATCTTTACAGAGCAATTTCTCTCTTTTGCCGCCTTTTCGATTCCCTCTGCCGCCATGTATGTATGGGCGATTCCTGTAGGGCAGGAAGTAACTGCCAGAATCTTCGCCTGACCCGGCGCATCCGCCCCTGTATCAGCCAGACGCTCATCAATGCTTTCCTTTTCATCATCTGCTTTGTCTATGATGGCAAGAAATTCATCCACGGACGCTGCATGCCGAAGGCTATCCGAAAATTCTTCATCCATCATCAAAACCGATAATTTGCTCAGCACGTCCAGATGCACATTGTCTTCCGTGTTGGGCGCTGCAATCAAGAAGATCAACGTAACCGGCTCTCCATCCAGAGAATCAAAATCAACCCCATCCTTCACCACCATTGCCGCAAGTCCCGGTCTGCTCACTGCGTCACATTTTCCGTGAGGAATAGCGATCCCCTCACCGATTCCGGTAGTGCTTTCTTCCTCTCTCGCATATACCTGCTTCCGGTACGCATCTTCATCCTTGATCTTACCGCTTTTCACCATCAGTGCGACTACCTGATCCAATGCTTCGCTCTTGCTTCCCGGATTTCCAGTTAGGGAAATGCTCTGTCTATCCAACAGTTCTGTGATTCTCATCTCATATCCTCCTTCATCTTTTTAATCCTATGACCTTGTTACCTGTTGATATACTGCTTCTATCTCTTTCTTTGTTGCCAGCAGTTCCGAAAATGCGCTTGCGCTTCCTGCTGCCACGCCCATGTAAAAAGCATGCCCGTATTCTTTCTTTTCCATCCAACCTGCAAGGAACCCTGCCACCATAGAGTCGCCCGCTCCCACTCCATTTATCAGTTTTCCCTTCGGCGCTGGCACATCCCGCACGCTTCCGTCCTCCGCCGCCAGCACCGCGCCTTCGCCTGCCATGGAGACCAGAACATTAGCTGCACCCATTTCCTGCATTTTCTTGGCGTAAGGAATTACTTCTTCCCTGGTTTTAAGTTCCTTCCCAAAGATCTCACCCAGCTCGTGATTATTTGGCTTGATCAGGAACGGATGATACTCCAGTACATTAACAAGCAAATCCTTTGTAGCATCTACTGCAATCATCACATCCCTTCCGGACAGCCTTTCCATGATTTTTTTGTAAATATCATCAGGCATGGAATTCGGAATGCTCCCGGCAAGTACAAGCACATCGCCTTTTTGCAGAACATCCAGCTTTTCCATCAACTTTTGTACATTCTCCTCCCCGATTTCAGGTCCGCACCCATTAATCTCTGTTCCGTCGATAGATTTTAATTTCACATTGATTCTTGAAATTCCAGCGTCTATGGGAATCAGATCGGATTTCACTCCCATTCGTTCTATCCGGCGGACAATCTCCGCGCCCGTAAAACCTGCCACAAATCCCAGCGCCGTATTTTCGATTCCTAAATTTCCAAGTACCATTGAAACATTGAGTCCCTTCCCTCCGGGAAGAAGGAGCTCTGAACTGGTCCGGTTCGTCAGCCCCAGCTTGAAGTCATCAACCGAAACGATATAATCCAGTGACGGATTGAAAGTTACCGTGTAAATCATCTCATTTCCTCCTTGCTCTACTGTGAATGATTTAGTTTATAATTGTATTATACAGTCATTTTCAGTCAAATTCAATCATACTAATTCACAAATTTTGATTGCGGAATTTATTCACTCTGCATATATTTGATTGAAATTGATTGAATTTGATTGTATGATGCCCAAAAACCTAATAATAAAAAACTGGCAGACCGCTGCTTCACAGTCATACCAGTTTTATACCTTTTCATTACACTATAAATTTTGAAACAATAATTATACCATCCTGCTTTTGATAAACTCTTCTACCTCCCGACCCTCAGGCATTACCCGCAAAGCGCCTTTTCTGGTAGTTATGATAGAAGCGGCTGCATTGGCAAATGTCAACATCTGGGTAAGTTTCCCTTCATCCAAGTCATCCAATCCATATTGAAGTACATAATGCAGGCAGCATGCGCCAAAGGTATCGCCAGCGCCGGTCGTCTCAATGGTCTGCTCCTGCAGGAACGGTCTCACCTCCACACGCAGGTCTTTATAATAAGCCCGGCTCCCTTCTTTCCCCATGGAAAGCATGATCAGGGGAATAGCATACTGGCTGCGCAGTTTCTGGATACCTGCATCAAAATCTTCCTCGCCTGTGAACCACTGAATTTCATTGTCAGAAATTTTAAGCACATCGCACTGGGATAATCCATAAGCCGTCTGCTGCTTTGCATCTTCCAACGATTTCCAGAGGGGCGGACGCAGATTCGGATCAAAAGAAAGAACCGCACCGCTTTCCTTGGCAATTGCAATTGCCTTTTTAGTGGCGCCTCTCACAGTTTCGTGTGTCATGGAAAGCGTTCCGAAATGGAAGATTCTGGAATCCCGGATCAGTTCCTCCGGCACCTCTGCTTCCATCAGCATCATATCCGCTCCCGGATTGCGGTAAAAGGAAAAATCCCTGTCACCGTCCGGGTATGTATGCACCATGGCAAGGGTCGTGTGAATCTCTTCATCCATACATAAGTAATCCGCACATATACCCACCTCCGTGATGGCATCCTTTAACTGCTTTCCAAAAAAATCGTTTCCTACCTTCCCGATAAAAGCCGTCTTGTGTCCCAGCTTCGAGAGCATGGCAAGCACATTGCAGGGAGCGCCGCCGGGATTCGCCTCAAACAGCGGATTTCCCTGACCGCTCTTTCCATTTTCTGTAAAATCAATCAGAAGTTCGCCCAATGCTGTAATGTCATAATTCTTCATCTTTACACCCATCCCTTTCCCTTATCAATCCTTCTGATTTTTATTATAACTATATCAAGTCATATTTGACAATATCCATATTCACCTCTCCGTCTGCAAAAAAGGAAATGCCCTCTGCGTCCTGCTGGGTGTACATGGTAGCCGTCAAGACATGTTCTCCGTCATTGACAAAAACCTCTACGCTGAACCGGTCCAAAATGATTCTCAATTTTAAATTTCCATTCTTACTATTGACAAGGCAGCGTCTTTGATGAATAATGGCTCTTCTCGAACCCGAAAACTTTCTGTCCACCTTCAAAATGGATTCCCTTGGACGGAAACTTAGCGAAGTGTGGTATTCGTCATTCTGGGCAAAGCGAACCGCAAACTTCTGATAAAGATTCTGCTCGTCTCCCGGCCGCAGTGTCAGTTCCATATCCACCTTTCTTCCTTTGATCCCTTCCAGGCTAAGGATACCCGAAACAGCCACATCCGAATATGCAATCCTGTTTTGCCGCATTGCATCCAATTCCTTTATCGGTTTCTGATATAGCCTTCCATCCTTTATAGAAAGTTCTCTCGGCAGGCTCATCTGACCGAACCATGGTTCGTCCGGAGATCTCAAATTGCATGTATCCCAATTCTGCATCCATCCAATCATGATTCTTCTTCCATCCGGCGCCAGCACCGTCTGAGGCGCATAAAAATCAATGCCGTAGTCTACAGACTGATCGCTTTTTTCTGTAAACGTTCCTGTCTCCTCATCAAAATCTCCCGTCATGCAGAGGGTTCCGTTTCCATTATGGTATTCAAAGCCTTTGGGAAGCATATCCTGCGGGCTGGTAAGCAATACCCATGTCCCATCCAGCTTAAAAAAGTCGGGACACTCCCACATTTTTCCAAACCGGTTATGATTGGACGCCAAAATACTTTTAAACTCCCAATCAAGTCCGTTTTTACTGGTATATAATAAAATTTGACCACTGCCATCCGCCGGACGGCTTCCAATCACGCAACGGTATGTGCCATCCTTCTCCTGCCATATCTTAGGATCGCGGAAATCCGCCCTGCTGGCGCCTTCAGGGAGATGCCTTCTGTCAAGCACCGGATTTTTTTTGTACTTTTCATAATCCAGCCCATCCCCAACTGCAAGGCATTGTGTCTGCACATCACAAAAGGTATCATCCATCTGATGTTCCCGCACCACGCCGGTATACATAAGCAGATGTCTTCCGTCCGGAAGCACGACTGCACTTCCGGAAAAGCATCCGTCTTTATCGTAAGCTTCATCCGGCGCAAGAGCTGCCGGAAGATATTCCCAATGCAAAAGATCTTTACTCACTGCATGCCCCCAGTGCATGCTTCCCCATTTTGCCTCGTAAGGGTAATATTGATAAAACAAATGATATTCCCCTTTGTAATAAGAAAAACCATTTGGATCATTCAGCCATCCCGTCCGTACAGACAGATGAAAATCCGGTCTGTCTTCCTTTTTAATAATCTTCTCAGCCGCCTCTTCATATTTTCGCGCTTCCCGCAGTGTCTGACTTGTCATACGCCATCTCTCCTATTTTTCCTTTTTACTGTGCACTTACTTTGCCTGAATATCGGTCATATGCCGCCTGATATACATTCAGAAGCTTATCCATACCGCATTTTTCTCTTAAATGTTTGATATATTTTTCCCACTCTTCATCCGTTGGACCACCGTTTTTAATCCAAAGACTTTCCTGCTCAGACACGGCGCTTTCAAAATTCGCCCTATACCAGTCAATGTCATCCAGCTCTCTGCCTGTAAACACGCAATCCACCGGGTAGGTCGTCGTGCTGTCCACATAAGGCATCCAGAACTCATACAGATCGGTCAGACGCTCAATCGCCCGATCCTCCATCCGAAACGTGGTCTGATAATAATCGCTGAGAATTAGCTTGGGTCCTGCCACTTCGCATTCGCCTTTTAATTCGCCGGAACCCTTTCCATATTTCTCTCTGCTTTCCTCATCCGAAATACTCATCCACACACCATTCTCATCCTGCTGCGTAAAATATACATCGATAGGACCATATTGAAGCTGCATGACCACCTCAGGATCATACCACATATCAAAGAACTTCAGCAGATTTGCCGGGCTCTTGCATGCCTTGGTTATATTTAAGCTTCCGCTGTTGATTCCACCACCGGTACGTATCGTCACATTATGCGTTCCCTCAGGTCCATCAAGAATCGGCAGAAACACATAATCATCCGCATACTCCCCCATTACCTCTTCTATGTACCACCATGTGGCAACACCGACGTAACCCTGAGAACATTTCGCAATCAGCTGGGTATCGGACTGGCTGAACATTTCAATATCCATAAGCCCCTCTGCATACCAGTCATGGAAATAGGTGACCGCCTTACGGTATTCATCGGAAACACAGACAAAATCTACCGTTCCGTCCTCCCGAAGGACCAAATCATTACAGACATCATTGGGCCAGTTTGTAAATCCAAATCCTGCATAAAAAATATTCTGCCCCCAACACCACTGATCATATCCAGTGCTCATAGGAATCGTGGTTCCCGGATCATTGCCATAATATTTCGCACTCATATCATTATCTTTAAATGCCTTCAATACATCATGCAGCTCATCCAGCGTGGTCGGCACTTCCAGCCCCAGATCATCCAGCCACGCCTTGTTAATCATAGAAAACTGCGGAACCGAATAAATGCTGTAATCCTCCGGCGCGCCGATTCCAGCCGTCCCCATCCGCTCTCCCGCGGGAAGACCGTAGATATATCCGTCGTCCATCGTAATCGCGCTGCGTATATCTGGGTTTTCCTCCAGAATCTTACATAAGTTAGGCATATATTCTTCTGTCAGATAAGGCGTCAGGTCAATAAAAGTTCCGTCATCTCCATAACGGGATATATCATAATTGCTGAAACCTACTCCCATAAAAGCATCCGGAAGCTCATCGCCTGCAATACGGATATTGACCTGCTCTGCCAGTGACTCGCTCATCGTCGTCCATTCAATGCTGATCCCCGCGTCCTCCTTTAGCTGATTGAGAACCACATTATCATCATAACCCGGGCTGAGAGCGCTTTGTCCGCCCATTATCGCAAACTCAGTCTGAGAAATATCTGTATTGGCAACCCCTTTTTCATGGTGACCGTAGTCTTTATTTCCACATGCCATTAATAATAGCATAAGACCTGCTGCAAGTATACAGGATACGATTTTTTTCCCACAATTGCACTTTTTCAACTTTTTCATATATGATTTCCTTTCCGGCGATCAGCCTTTTACCGCACCTGCCATAAAGCCTTTTTCAAAGTATTTCTGTACAAACGGATAAATAATCAGCATCGGGATGGCTGCTATGATAATGGATGAAAACTTAATCATTTCTGTCATCTTATTTAATTCAGCAAACCCGCCTGCTATGGTACTAGCCTGACTGGCGCTCGCCGAGCTCTTAATTAGGATATTCCGCAGCACCAGAGGAAGAGGAGATTTTGCCGGTGACGGCAGGTAAATCATTGCCGTGAACCAGTCGTTCCAATAAGCCACCATGCTGAACACTACCATAACCGCCATAATAGAACGGCTTAGGGGAACGACAATACGGATAAATGTGGTCCATTTGGAAGCGCCATCTATTTCCGCAGCTTCTATCATCTCCTTTGGGATACTGTTTTCAAAGAAATTCCTCACAATAATCATATTCCCTACCGCAACGCCGCCGGGGAGGAAAAGCGCCCACATGTTGTTGATCAGTCCCGTCTGTTTCACCACCAGATAAGTAGGAACCATTCCGCCGCCAAAATACATCGTGATAATGAAAAAAATACTTAGGAGTTTTCTGCCCGGCAGGTCCTTCACACTTAAAGGATAAGCCGCAAGATAAAGCACAACAACTGAAAATACGGTACCAATTATCGTATACTTGAAGCTGTTTAAAAGACCCGTCAAAATAGCCGGATCGGCAAATACTGCTTTATATCCATCCAAAGTAAATTGACTGGGCAGCAGAAACGTCTTTCCTGCATATACATCATACGGGTTCGACACAGACGCAACCAGTATGTAATATAGTGGATAAGCAACGATGAACAGAATAATGGCACATACGACCAATAAAACAATGTCACTGCTTTTTTCAGAAAGTCCTGTCAGCTTTCCCGATTTTGCATTTGCTTTCATATCGCACCTCCTAAACAAAACTTGTATCTTCGGATATTTTACCGGCTATCTTGTTAACTACAATCAGCAGGATAATGTTAATGGCTGTATTAAACAGCCCCACCGCCGTGGAATAACTGTACTTAGCATTTTCAATACCTTGTTGATAGACATAGACGGCAATTACATCGCTTGTCGCCTTATTCAGTTCTGTCTGTAGCAACCACACCTTCTCAAATCCCACATTCATCAAACCGCCCGCGCTCATAATCAGGTTAAGGACCATGATAGGGGTCAGTTCCGGTATATCAATATGAAGAATTCTCTGGAACAGGGAAGCACCGTCTACCTTAGCCGCCTCGTAAAGAGAAGTATCCACATTAGACAGCGTCGCCATATAAACAATAATCCCCCAGCCCGCATCCTGCCAAATGCCTGAAGCTATGTAAATCGTACGGAAGGCAGCCGATTCTGTCAGAAAATCAACAGAAGTTCCCGCAATCAAGTTGATCAGCCCGCCGGAGGGACTTAAGAAGATACGGATCATACCGCAGATAACCATAGTCGAAATAAAGTGGGGTGCATAAAGCACAGTCTGGGTCGTTCTCTTAAACCGTTGAAACCTCATCTGATTCAACATGAGTGCCAATATGATTGGAATCGGGAAACTCCAAAGCAAACTGTAAAGACTAAGCAGCACCGTATTCTTTATCATCCGCCCAAATGTTGGCGCACTGAAAAATCTTTGGAACCATTCAAGTCCAACCCATTCACTCCCCGCAAATCCCCGACTTGCCTTATAATCCCTGAATGCAATCTGTATACCATACATGGGTATATACTTATAAACAATTGTTAGTACCACTGGAATCAGCAGCATTGCATATAACTGCCAGTTATCCAGTACGCGCTTTTTCAGGGACCCCTTTACCGCCATCGCAGGATTTATAGCAGCTGACTTGTTCTTACTCATATTCTTTTTCTCCTTTCTTGTCAGACAGCTAAACCTCATAAAAATGAAATTCAACTAGCTTTTTGTTTCCACTACGCGCTTGTTCGTGAAACGTTATTTGCTATCTATATAATAAGTTAGCACTTACTTTTTGTTAAGTCAATGTTTTTCCTTATTTTTTTGTGCTACATTTAACTTTTTGTCTATCATTACTAATTTTTATTGTGCATTTTTATTAGTTTTTAATCCTTATATTTCATGAAACGATTCATATAATTCATTAAATCCCCTTTACATTTTTAAATTACTGTATTATAATTTATATTGTGTTAAATAGAAATGAACACTTTTTCTATTAGACAACACTACTGTTTCATTAACTTTCATGAAACAAATACCTTCAAGGAGACATACATGAAAAAAGAAAACTCCGCCCCAACAATGAAAGATGTTGCCGCAGAAGCCGGTGTCGCACTCGGTACTGTTTCCAAAGTGGTAAACGGTCTGCCCGTAGGAGATTCTTACCGTATACGAGTAGAAGATGCTATTAAGAAATTAAACTATCAGGTCAACAGCTATGCACAAGGGCTCAAAGCAAACAGGACCTACACCGTAGCTCTCCTAATCCCCAATACCTTACAGCCTTTTTACGCATCTCTTGCCTACCATATCAATCTTTCCTTATTAAAGCGGAAATATCGGATGCTGCTTTGCTCCACCGATTATGATTCAGGACTGGAGCAGGAATACATTACAATGGCACAGCAAAATAAAGTAGACGGAATCATCGGGCTGACATATAATCCTAATCTCATCATCGAGGAGAGCACCCCCTTTGTGGCAATCGACCGTTCTATGGGACCAGGTATCCCATGCATTGCCAGTGACAATTTTGCAGGCGGTCAGCTTGCCGCCGAAAAATTGTCGGATCTTGGATGTAAAAATGTTGCCTTTCTGAGAATCGGTTCTTCTTTGACCAATGAACCTAACAAGCGGAAAGCCGGATTTGAAAATGGCTGCCTTGCGCGGGGTCTGCAATATGAAATGAAAATTTTAGACGACGGGGAGCCATTTGAAGAATTTGAAAAATTTCTCGAAGAACATATAGATAACGGCAAATTATCTTTTGACGGAATCTTTTGCGTGACAGACAGCCTTGCTTACTCTATCTTAAAAACTTTGCGCAAACTGAATCAACGAATTCCGGAAGATGTGCAAATAATCGGCTTTGACGGTATACGATACTTTGGGGACAAGGATTACGCATGTTCTACAATCGTACAACCTGTATCAGAGATTGCTGAAATGTGTGTGGAGCTCCTGCTGCAGGAAAATATGCTCGCCAAACCGCCCCTTGTCTGCCTCCCTGTTTCCTATGCATACGGAGGGACCACGGCAGAAACCTTCAAAGAACAGGAGCAATCATACCATGCGTATAGGAAATCTGGAAGACTTGGATCGAGCCAAAAAACATGGACATCCGGAAGAATTTGAAATAGCGCCGGAAGTCGAAGAATCCGAAAAGCAAAAACAATATAAAAAATGGAAAAACTGGTGGTATTACCATAAATGGCACGTCCTCTGCGCTGTTATTGTGCTGGGAATCGCTGTCTATGTAGTCGGAAATGCTCTAGGGATTTGGACGAAAGCTCCTGACTTCCAAATTGCATACATCGGAAGTGCAGAGCTCCCGCCAAGCACAACCGCCGCCCTGGAACAGGCATTTTCATCTATTGCGTCTGATTTTAACGATGATGGCGAAATCATTATTCAGATCAATCAATATATTGATGGCAGCCAAAATCCAGACGCAGAAACCGCTTATTATAAATATGCTTCTGAAATTTCTCTCATCGGCGATATTTCAAGTTGTGAGAGCTACTTTTTTCTGATGGAGAATCCACAACATTTCCAACAGGAATTCCAGCTTCTTGCTGCTCCAGACGGAAGCTGCCCAGATTCTGTCGATTACTCCATTGAAGACAAAGTAATTCTATGGTCGGATTGTGCGGCTCTCTCTGAGCAGGAACTGGGCACCTATTCAACCATTATCTTGGGAGAATCCGTAACTGGAAGTAACCAAGATTTTCTTTCCGGTCTTTACCTCGGAAGGAGATGCTTTTTTACCGACGACCTGACAGACCATGCTGAACAATGCAGCAATCTATGGGATTTGCTATGTAACAGATAGCAAAACGTGTACATTAGAGCTTTTCAACCGCTTAATAATTGTAATCAAAGGAGGCAGACTATGAAATTCAAATATATGCTTTGCATACTCTGTACTGCATTTATGCTGACGGGATGTGCTCATACCTCTTTACTTTCCCAGGGAGCAAAGGAAGATACATGGACTGATTCCGGTTTTGTAACAATTGGTCACCGCTTGACAGTCTATAATACAGATCACAATATGACGCTGCTGGAAAATATAGACGTCCTGTCTGCAGATGGTCTGTATTATGCCACTTGGACAATGGGTGATTCAGAACCTTATGAGAACAGCGAAGGAGAAACGGTTGATTTATACGATGCGCACCTTTATCTTTTATTAGGAGAATTTCCAGCCATCCAGGATGCCCAAGACAATATGAATAAATGGATTACTGCCGGAGAATCCAATTACGAAGTGCTGTCAAAAGAAGAAGCTGTCTGTAACGGGCAGTCATACACCCTCATCACTTACAACTGCATCAGCGATGATAACCCCTATGCCCACGGCGTATCTGCCTTTGCCACCTGCCAGAACAGCGCCGTGTGCATAGAATTGACATGCAGAGAGACTTTTGAACAAGATTTAAAAACGCTTCTAATCGATTTTCTTAACAATTGTACTTACAGCGATGAATAATTTTTATGCATATCTTCTGCAATAGGACGCCATCGCTCCAGCCAGAAATACCGGAATCTTAATTATTCCCACAAAAAGCAGCACATCCACATTCCAGAAAGAAGCCTTTCCGATATGCAGGAAAATAAAGTCATACATGGAATACAAAAGAGCATTTCCAAGCCCGATTCCTCCGCTTGGCAGGAGGCAGGAAAGCCAGTCCCCAAGAGCCCCTGGCACACCCATCACATACACGATTGTCGGCAGCAATACCCCAAAAATTCCCAGCGCCACCGCAGAAACGTTATCTTTTGCACTGGCAGAAATCAGCAGTGTAAACCCAATAGTGGAAAGGAACAAAATGAGTCCCCCAAGCAAGTTTACCCATTGCAGCTGTCCTATATTAAAAGAAGGCAATGATGTAACGGAAAAAATCATCTGCATGGATGTCTTCGTGCCATCCCACCCAAAGAAAATATTAGTCAGAAGAATCCAAATCGCCCCACATATCAGATAGGCGCTTCCAGTTATGATAAAGGATGCAAGCACCTTTATACCGGCAATCTTCATACGACCATGCCTAGTGCATCGAAGGATATCATCTGCCTTCGTCTGATAATCTGAAGAAAAGACCGTTGCCGTGATAATAACGCCTAAAATCGTCATGAGAAAAATAAGCAATGTCTCATAATCCATAGAATTGCTGGATGCGCCATAATAGTACTGATATGGCAGGCACACCTTATCAAATTTATGAAAGGCGGCTTCTTTGGCCGATGAATAATCTTTTTGCTCCATATCCATAACCGAAGCCAGTCTTTTTGGAAGCATCTCATAATAATCCTCTATTTTGTCCAGATCAAGATCCCGCACACCGGGAGCAATTCCCGTCTGCTCATCCGCGAATGCCTCCTTTATTCCCTTAATAAATGGTCTGTATTCTGCCAGCCTTGCATAAAAGACCCCGGCTGGAATTTCGTTTCCATAATCAGAATCATAAGCCTCATATACTTCCTGATAAACCGTCGCCGCTTGCTCTAAATTTTCCTCCGTCACTTCTCCGAATAGTTCATTTTTCTCCTGAAAATATCTCACTGCCTCAAAACCTGTAATTTCAAATTCTTCTCCATTTTCATCCGTTACCACAGCCCCTTCAAACGTCACCGGCAGATATGCCATAAGCACTGTCAAAGCAAACATACAGCACAACAGCAGCCATGTAATTTTTGTCGTTATAACCCTTTTAATTTCAAGTCCTAATAGCCTCATGCCCTCACCTCCTGGGGAAACATCCAAAGATACAGATCCTCCAGCCGGGGATCGGCACACACCGCATGTCCCGTCTGGGGTTCATCCGACAGATACCGAAGAGAAATCCTTCCATCCGACTCGTTTTTTATATTTACGATTCTGAGACGCTGCTCCCATTTGGGAAACTCTTCCTGGCTGACGGTACAACTATAGACCTTTCCCTCCACCATTTTCACCAATTCCTGGGTGGTTCCCACCGCAATGATTTTTCCGTTTTTAATAACTGCATTTTTATTTGCAATGTACTCCACATCTGGCACAATGTGGGTGGATATGAGCACAATCCTTTCCTTTGCAAATTTGGAAAGAAGGTTTCTAAAGCGTACCCGCTCGCCAGGGTCTAATCCACTGGTAGGCTCGTCCAAAATAAGCACTTCCGGATCATTGATCAGCGCCTGGGCAATTCCCACCCTACGTTTCATCCCACCTGACAATTTTACAATCTTCTTTTTTCTCACATCAGATAAGGTAAGCTGTTCTAAGAGTTCCCCTATCTTATCCTTTGCCTCCTTTTTGGGCAGCCCCTTTAGCGCCGCCACATATTCAAGATAATTCAAAACCGTAAATTCCGGATAAAATCCAAACTCCTGAGGCAGATATCCGAAAATATTCCGATACTCTCCCCCAAGGCTCTGAATGGAAATGTTATCATATAAGATCTCACCGGCAGTAGGTTTCATGATTCCCGCAATCATCCGCATCAAAGTGGTCTTTCCCGCACCGTTAGCGCCCAGCATTCCCCATACCCCCGGGGTCAGCGTAAGGGAAACATCATCCACTGCAATTTTATCCTTATATCGCTTTGTGATATGCTCCAATTTTAGCTCCATAAATTTTCTCCTTTCACATAAACAGCGTTTCCTCGGGGCACTTCACCATCCGAGAACAATGATAGATAAAGCAGACCGATAATATAGCACCCGTACATACGAACAACGTCAAAAATCTCCCGTCAAACAGCCAAGGCGCCACATAATAACTCACAGAAAAAAGCGCAAGCAATGTGCCTGCATAACCTAGATAAGAAAAATGCAGTTTCTCCGGCGAGGCATTTTTAAGAAAAAGCAGCGCGCCATCGCCTGTAAGCAAAAGGGGAAGCAACACATAGACCAGCATATAGCCGTTCACAAACTGTCCTCCGCAACCAATGATCCATACGATAGCCGCAATTACGATTTCCCCTCCAAAAAACAATAAGAATCGGCAAATCAGAATTCTCCTGATAGAAAAATAAGCAGCTCCTTCTATTTCCACCATCCCAAAACGAAATGAACGGTATATAAACGGCAGCAAAAACATAGATGCTCCCACTGTCGCACAGCTCAAAAAAAAAGCAATTTTTCTTGGTGTAAAAAAATAAGAATCCATAAAAAGCTCCCGTAAGACAAATCCCCCCAAAATTGCCATCACAATTTCCAATCCCCAAATACGCATACCTATAAATCGGATTTGAGAAAACAGCAATTTTCCAAATCCCATTCTCTCATTTCTTTTTCTTATCCTAAACTGCACCTTTACCAAAAAAAGCAACTCATTCATCTGGGTCTTAGAAACCACAGCCGCTCCGCCTGATAATGCATTCCTCATTTTTTTGTTGAAAGTACTGTCCGTCATCATTTTTCTCCTTTCAGCTGCATCTCAATCCGTCTCAACGCCGTTCTAAGCCTTGACTGCACCGTCCGCATGGGTATCCCCAATACCTCCGAAATTTCCCGCATCTTCAAATTCTGACGAAAGCGCAATAGAACAATCTCCTGGGATAGATCGTCCAACTCCCGCGTATATGCTCTTATTGCAAGCATCTCCTCGATTTCTGTAAATCCTCCGTCATCATACGAAATTTCTTCCTCCATTACATCCAGCGGTATTCTCTTCGACCACTTGCTCCTTTGCATATCCCTGCATGTATTTAAAGCAATCTTATATAAAAAAGCTTTAAACTTTCCTGAAAATCCACAAGCGCCTACATAATTTATTGCTTTCAAAAAGGTTTCCTGTGCCGCATCCTCCGCTAGATATCGATCCGGCGCATGCCAGATACAATACCTGAGAATATCCGGATAGTACAAACAAACCAGCTGTTCTAATACGGATTCATCTCCCTCCTTTAATTTTTTCAATAACATCTCTTCACGCATCAAGATTTACTCCTTTTAGGGCGTCCCCTGTTTATTATAACGAATTACAAAGCCCAAAATGATTTTATACAAAATACATTTGTTCATGAAAGTATTGGCTATGCATCCGCAATTCGCCGTTGTCCATCGCATGCATTATTTAGGATGAGATCAATGCATTCCATGAAGAAATTCTAACCATATAGACACATATTGCTATTTTTTGACATATAATATTCATATAACTGTTCTGAAATCATAATCATTTCACGAACAATGATAAAATAAGAAGTTACTCTCAAAAATAAAGGAGAAAAATGGCTAAAATAGCAGAATGGAACAAACAGTTTAGCATAGGAGTTGATTCCATTGATGATGCGCACCGAAAGCTATTTTCAATAGTACGCAAGTTGATTCATCTAAGCAAGGAAGAAAATAATGGACAATGGGCTTGTGCTGAGGGTGTAAAATATTTTAAAATCTATACCATAGAACACTTTACCGATGAAGAAGCATACATGCAGTCCATCAATTACAGTGGATACGAAATGCACAAACGCCTGCATGATGATATGCGTTATAAAACAATCCCAGCTCTTGAAAGAGATTTATCAGAGTCAAACTATTCTCAGGAATCGATTCAGCATTTTCTTGGCATCTGTCTTGGATGGCTGACCACTCACATCATGATTGAAGATCGTGCCATCACAGGAAAAATTTCAAACAAATGGAAAAAAGACAACGCTGGTGAAGATATGAAAGCCTTGGAGGATGCGCTCGTCGAAACTTTAGAGGAAATTTTCAGATTGCAAACAGAAATTGTCAGTGAACATTATGGTGGAGAAAATTTTGGCAATAGCATCATCAACCGATTAACCTATCATTCAAAAGAGGGAACACAAATACAGTTATTTTTGGACTTTGAAGAAAGTTTGGCTCTCCATATTGTAAGCTCCATGCTGGGCATGCATTTGAAGAAAATGGATAAACTGGTCATAAATGTTGTCAAGGAACTTTCACAGCAAATTGCAGACCAAGTCGCTGTTCACCTTCACTTATCTTCCCAATATAAGTTAGATAGCAATCATATAATGACAGCAGAACAGTTTCAACAAGAATTTTCCACAACATACTTTGATTACAACCTGCTGCTTAACACGGGAACAGGATACTTCGCCTTCTGCATTCAATTAGAATAATCATATAATTTCTTTAAAAAATAAGTGCGGCAGAATCTTTTCTTTCCTGCCGCACTTATCGTATATTTTACAACTTATTTTTTATTGAAAATTTATCGCTCTCCTTAAATGGACTAAATAATACCGGCATAGCGAGCACTTCCCTGCACACTATATTCTCCGGTAGCCGTATAGCCACTTGCCGCATTCGCCTGAGTAGTCATATAATAATCTACCAGTGATGCATTGGTGGCAACAGAAGAACCATAGTCCTTGAAAAATTGCTGTACCTTAGACATATCTGCTTTCTTAAATGTGTCCTCATCAATCTTCATTCTGCCCTTGCGGTCCACACTGATTCCAAACTGCTTAAGCACATCCTCACTGCGTGCTGTCTTCTCTCTGATGTAAGACAAGTTTGCTAATACACCGGAATTTGAACTGGATTCGGCAGCATCAAACATCTTGTTGTAATTGCTTACAAAACTCTTTGCCGTGGCAAAAATTTTATCGACATCATATTTATTTGTCTCATTGCCATCCTTATCCTTTACCTTTTCATACAATTTGTCAGATGCAAGCGCCTTGCCAGCTTCCTTGAGGGATACAGCAGCTGAACCTGTCGTGTTGTTCGTCTGGGTATTATCTGTAGCATTCGTACCTGTCGAGGTACCTGCAAACTGGACACGTGATGCAATCATAGAACCATAACTCATGAGATTATCGGGTGAAAACAGTTCCTGCACTTTAGAAGTGCCTGCTGCCTTCAGCTTAGCTTCATTAAGCTCAAGTGTCCCATCTGAATTAATTGTTACACCGATTTCCGAAAGCTTATCCGCGTTGGTAGCCGAACTTCTCATCATATTTGCCACATATGCCGTCTTATTAGATAATGTAGAACCTTTTGCTGCATTCACAACGTTATTATAATCTGACACATAAGATTTTACCGCTGAAACCACCTTGTCTTCTGCGCTCTGACCCTTTTCCGTGTCTGTATACGTTTTGTCACTCTGTAATGCCGAAACAGAACTCTTTAGGCTCGAAAGACCCATTGTCAAATTACCATTTGCCTTTTGTACATCTTTGGAAACCTTCGGATTCTTCTTCTCTTCCAGAATTCTTTCAAGAACATTGTTCGAGCTGTATTTCTTGCTGCTCGCCGTCGTGCTTGAACTCTGGCTTACGCCATAGTAAGATTTCATAAGCTTACCATAGCTGCCATTCTTAATACTGGCATAGTCTGAGAGGAAATTCAAATTCCCCATTCCTCCACTAGACGAAAGGCTTTGGAATAAATAAGAACTATCCTGATTGTTACTTACATTAATGCGAATACCCATTGTCATCACTCCTTTGAATAAAATATGGACTTCCATGTCCTTACGCCTGATATAAACAGCATATCAACGCAAAATATCTATAGTTAATATTAATATAGCATCTGCATTGCAAGATTTCAAGATGGTTTAGGAAAAATCAATATCATCGTAACGAAAAGTGATGTCCATGTAATAAGTTTCTTTATCTCTCCTTTTCCTAGGTATATAATGTTTCAACAATTCTTCATTATGAAGATATACTGCATGAGAATCTTTGTCATTTTTATTTCTAGCAAATATAATAATTAATGCAACCAAATTTCAGATACGACTACCACTACTACCATATATTATCCTCTCCGCCTTCTATCCTTCCCCTTACAATACACCACCGCCGTCAACGTACTGACAAACGTCGCTACAATCGCCGGCGCAATAATCCCCGCCGGATTTACGCTCCCATACTGCTGCCGGTACGCAATCATATTCACCGGTATCAATTGCAACGAAGAAATATTCAATATCAAAAACGTACACATCTCATTGCTGGCAACTCTTCCTGTCTTTCCAACTGTTGCTTTACCTTCACACAAATACTCCGGATTCCCTCTCTCCGCCTCCAGTTTCGCCAACTCCTCCATGGCCTTCAGCCCCCCTTGTGTCAAGTTAGTGACACGAACTTTGTGAAAAATATCTTGTAATAATGGTTTTTTCCTTTCTCTTATTGT